>Ga0208753_100445_pt1 | contig 17002 bp, 17 predicted proteins | sample LakWasMet37_LOW7_2_FD_183877 | JGI IMG/M metagenome (GOLD analysis project Ga0208753, IMG submission 183877) | Freshwater sediment methanotrophic microbial communities from Lake Washington under simulated oxygen tension - Sediment Metagenome... | ecosystem: Environmental > Aquatic > Freshwater >... | reverse complement strand
TCACCGGCGGCGGCGAACCCCAGTCGCGATGCCAGTGCTCGCGCACGCGCTCGATGTTGCCGTTGAAGCCTCCCGCCGCGACGATCACGCTGCCGGCATTCGCTTCGAAGTGCTGCCCGGCTTCCTCGCCGACTCCGCTGCAGCCGGTGACGGCGCCGTTCACCGTAAGCAGCCTCTCCACGCGCTGGCCGAAACGGATCTCGAGGTTCTGCCGTCGCGGGTGCCGCTCCAGCGTGTCGATCAGGCGCAGCGCCAGTTCGCGTCCGGTGCCCCAGACGATATGAAAGCGCGGCACCGAGTTGCCCGGCGTATAGAGGCCGCGTTCGACCCAGTGCGGCGCGGGTAGGAAGCCGACGCCGCGCTGCCGCAGCCAGACGCCGACGTCGTCATGGCAGCGCTGCACATAGGCCTCGGCCCAGGCGCAGGGCCAGCGGTCGTTCCGGTCGAGCTCGCCGAAGGCATGCCAGTCGGCCAGCGCCAGATCCGGCGTGTCGCGGATGCCTGCACGCCGCTGCTCCGGCGTGCCGACGAGGAAGATGCCGCCGAAGCTCTCCTTCGCCAGGCCGCCGAAGTTCTCGGGCGTGTCGCGCTCGAGCAGCAGCACGCGGCGGCCGGCGTCAAGCAGTTCCAGTGCAGCGCAGATTCCGGCAATGCCGCCGCCGATGACGATGACTTCACTCACTGTCACGCCCCTCCATTGTATTTTTTTGGCAGTTTAGTCCTAAATCAATCTGCTCCTGTTGTGTCGATTGACTGCCTGCGGACCGTTGCGCTCGATAGTCGGCGCCGGCGATACGGCGACATCGGATCGGATTCAGTCGCAGCGGGAAATGACAAACGCCCGCGGAACCCGCTAAGCTGCCTTCTTCGAAAGGAGAAACGATGCGGATTCGCAATTGGCTGGCTCTCGCGCTGATGCTGGGCAGTGCATGGGCCCTGGCGCAGACCCCCGGTGTGTCGCCTGCGCTGTCGCTAGACGATGCGCAGGCGCAGCGCGCCCGGGCCAGGACGCTGAAGGCCGAGGCGGAGCAGAGATACGAAGCCGACAAGGCCGAATGCCAGAGCAGGGCGATCGCCGTCGGCTGCGTGAGCTCGGCGAAGGAACGGCACCTCAAGTCGCTGCACGCGGCGGATGCGCTCGAGCGGGAGGGGCGGCAGGCCGAACGTGAAGCGAACCGGCGCGAGGCCGAAGCCAAGTCCGCGAAGCGTGACGCCGAGGCGGCAGATCGTGAAGTCCAACAGCAGGCGAAGGTCGCACGCCATCGCGAGCAGGAGGCGCAAAGGGCCGCCGAACGCGAGCGCAGGCAGGCCGAGGAAGCAACAAGGCTCGAGAGTCGTCGCAGCAAGGCGGCGGCCGAGCGCGCTGCGCAGCAAAGGAAGCTCGAGGCGCGACGCCTGGAAGACGCGAAGCGGGCGGCGAAGGCGCCGGAGAATGCCCGTAAGGCCGAGGAGCGCAGGCGGCAGCATGCCGAGCGGGTCAGGCAAATCGACGAGCGCAAGAGGAAATATGCCGAAACGCTGAAGCAGCGGGAGGCCGAGCAGGCGGCAAGGCAAACCGCTGCGCAGTCAGCCGGAGCGCAGTGAGCACGGAACGGAAAGCGTCAGCCGTCATGAAGCGCGGCTGACGCTATCGACTCAACCGGAAATCCTCGCCGTCACATGCCGCCGAGCCGCTTGGCATACGAAACCGCGTAGGCGGGAGAGCGGAACTGCAGCACCGGATCCTTGGTCGGGGCGACGCCGTCGCTCATGACCAGCGGATCGAAGTTGATGGGCTCGCACTCGGCGCCTTTTTGCGGCATGGCGCTCGTGATGGTCAGGGTGCCCACCTTGAGCTGCTTGCGGTCTTCGGGCCAGGCCAGCGTCGGGTTGTCCTCCGGATCGCCGGCGACGCCGATGGTCAGCATCATGTCCCAGCGCACGGGCCCCTGTCCGGTGCGACTGATCAGCGCCTGCTCGAGAAAGTTGGCGCCGGCCGTCTTGAGTTCGTCGTCGGTCAGACGCTTCTCTCCGTCCTGCGGGACGAAACGCCAGCGCACCAGCGTGGTCTGCTTCTTCGCGTTGATGAACTTGAAGGTGTGGATGCCCCAGTAGGAACTGTTGGCGTAGCTGGCCGGCGGATTGTTGGCGGCCAGGTAGTCGGCTTGCGCCAGGTTGTCGGGATGGCTCGCCTTGAAGGCCTTCATCTTTTCCGGGTCGGGCTTGCCGGTGGCCGGGTCGGGCTGCAGGGCCATCATCAGGTCGAGGAAGGTCTGCGGATTGGAGGCGCCGAACATCGGGGTGTTGAGCATCGCCATCTGGTGCAGCTTGCCGCCCGGCAGCTTGAACTGCAGCGCCATGCCGCGCACGCTTTTCGCCGTATCGGGCGCCTTCGGATTGCCGCCGGAAAGCGAGAAGCGCGCGACGACCGGCACCGGCTTGCCGGAAAACAGCGCAGAGCGGGTGTAGCGTGCGGCATCCTTGCTGCCGACGAATTCGCCGGTCGCGCAGCTGCCCTTGATGTGGTTGCGCCGCTGGCCCGGATTCACGCCGAAGGCGCCTTCGATCGCCGCGACCACCTGGTCGGGCGCCACGGGGTTTTCCGCCGCCATCGCCAGGGGGGCGCCGAGCGCGACGAGTCCGGCCAGCGCACAGCGCGGCAAAGCATTCATTTGCATTGTTCGATTCCTTCGTCCGTTGGAGTAGAGGTCTTACTTGCGGTCAAGCTGGTCATAGACCGCCGTCGCGATCTGCGCCAGCTTGCCTTTGTCAATTCCGGCCGAGAGTGCGTAGCCGAACTTGCCGTCGATCCAGTAGAAGACATTGACCTGGCCTTCCTTCGCGAAGCGGAAGGCGCTGTCCTGGTTCGTGGCGTTGTCGGTGGAAACATACAGCGTCAGCCGCTGCCCGGTCGCGTCCTGATACATGAATTGCGCGACGGGACCGCTGTTGCCGGGCAGCAGGCGGCCACCGATCAACTCGAAGCCGAGCGTGCCGAGCTTGGGCGGCCGCACCGCTGTGCCAAGGCGCTTGGATAGCCAGGCGACGAGCTGGTCTTCATTCTCCGCGCTGACCTCCACCGGCCGGCGCACGTCGGGGCTGAACACGGCGTGGGCGACCGCGGCCCGACGCGGCAGCGACAGCGGCGATTTGGCGAGGCTCTCCGCCGACGGGTAGCGGTCGTGCGTCATCCAGCCGGCCATGCCGCCGACCAGCGCTATGAGCACGCCGGCGGCGATGCGCTGCAGCGACCAGCGCTCCAGCAAGGGCTTGGGCGGACGTTCGACCACGGCGGCTGGTGGCGGCGATGCCAGCGCTGCCAGTCCTTCAGGCAGAGGCTCGTCGAGCACCGGATCGAACAGGGACTTGAGGGCCTGCTTCTGCTCCAGGTAAGCGCCCAGGCGCTCGGCCTCGGCCGGCTGGGATGCCAGCCAGCCTTCCACCTCGGCGCGCCGCGCGGCGGGCAGGGCGGCATCGACCCAGGCTTGGAGGTCGGCTTCGGTGACCGGCAGTGCGCTCATCGCACGACCCTCAACCTGGCGTTCGCGGTGTCGCCGTTCATGATCAGGCGCAGCCTTTCCCGTCCGCGCGACAGGCGCGACATGACGGTGCCGACGGGAATGCCCAGCGTGGTGGCGATGTCTGCATAGCTCATTTCTTCCAGGGCGACGAGCAGCAGGACTTCGCGCTGTTCGTCGGGGAGGTGGTTCAAGGCGGATTCGATGTCGCGCAACTCCAGTGCGTCGGTTTGCGTCGGGCGCGTCGGCAGCTCGAGATCGTCATCGCCGATCGATTGCGTGGAAAGGCCGGGCCGGCGCAGCTGATCGACACGCAGGTTGTGCATGATGCCGAACAGCCAGGCCCGCAGGTCGCTGCCGGGTCGCCATTGAAAGAGCCGCGACCAGGCCCGTTCCAGCGTGTCCTGCACCAGGTCGTCGGCCGCCGCGCGATCGCCGAGCATCGCCCGCGCATAACGGCGCAGGCGGGGAATCTCGGCGAGGATCGCGCGGCTATCCACGCCGGATCAGGGCTTGGCGACGTGCCAGACGCCGTTGAAGCCGTCGCCGGTCGTGTCGCCCGGTTTCTGGTCCTTGGCCCAGTAGTACAGCGGCTTGCCCTTCAGCGCCCACTGCTTCTTGCCGTCGTCGCGGGTGATGATGCTGTAGTCGCCGCTGGCGGCATCGCCGTCCATCGCCATAAGCGGCGGCCAGTTGCCGGCGCAGGGGCCGTTGCAGGCGCTCTTGCCGCCGGCATCCTTGTCGAAGGTGTAGAGCGTCATGCCGTTGCTGCCGGTGACGATGCCCTTGGACACCATGGCCGGCGCAGCGGCAAAGGCCGCGAGCGAAGCGGATGCGATCAGGGCAAAAACGAGTTTGTGGATTTTCATTTTGATCTCCGTTGGGGTTTGGGGTGCTACCCCTGCATTAACGGGGAGATGCCCGTGTTTATTCCCGGCGCCGCAAAATAATTCTTCCGGCGCGACCGAAACACCGCGCTTCAGCCGGCATCCGGATAGTCGGCGCCGAGCGAAACCTCGCGCCACTTCTCCATTTCCGCAGCGAAGTCCTTGAGCTTTGCGGCGGTCAGGTCGTAGGCCGGCTTTCCAAGGATCAGATGCAGCGGCGGTTCCGGAGATTCGACAGCCCGGATGATCGCCTCCGCCGCACGCACCGGGTCACCCTGCTGGGTGCCGCTGTAGCGCTGGACCGCTTGGCGCCGTGCGCCGGCCAGCTTGGCGTAGTCGGCAATGGCGTTCTTCGGCACCTTGAGCGAGCGGCCCGCCCAATCCGTGCGGAACGGCCCCGGCTCGACGATGGTGACCCTGATGCCGAGCGGTGCGGTTTCCTTCGCCAGCGCTTCGGAGAGGCCCTCCACGGCGAACTTGGTGGCGTTGTAATAGCCGATGCCGGGAAAGCCGATCAGGCCGCCGACGGATGAGATGTTGACGATGTGGCCGTGGCGGCGCGCGCGCATGCCGGGAAGCACGGCCCGGCTCATGTTGGCCAGCCCGAAGACGTTGGTCTCGAACATGGCGCGGACTTCGTCGTCCTCGCCTTCTTCCAGAGCGGAGAGGTAGCCGTAGCCGGCGTTGTTCACCAGCACGTCGATGCGGCCGAAGCGCTTTTCGGCTTGCGCCACGACGTCGGCGATCTGCTGTGGCACCGTGACGTCGAGTGCGGCGACCAGCGCATCGGGGTGCGCGGCGAATTCGTCGAGCGTGGCCGGATTGCGCGCCGTCACCACCACGCTGTTGCCGCGCGCGAGCAGCACGCGCGAGAGCTCGCGGCCGAAGCCCGTCGAGCAACCGGTGATGAGCCAGACCGCATTGTTGGAAGCCATGTTCAACTCCTGTTCGAAAAGAGGGGCGCGCTAGGAATGCCGGGCGGCGCGATCCAGCCAGTCGGTGACCAGCGGCCAGAGGGCGGTCTCGCTTTGCGGCTTGAAGAAGCCGAAGTGGCCGATGCGCGGCAGGCCGTGTTGCGCGGGTTCGAGCACGCGGTAGTCGACGGGCCGCTTGCGGTAGGCGCCGTGAATCAGGCGCGAACCGTTTTCGAGCAGCAGCTCGTCGTCGGCGAAGCTCAGCGCGAGCACGGGGTAGTCGGCGCTCGCATATGCCTCGCGCGCGCCGGGCTCGCCGGTAAGCAGGTAGTCGGGTGTCAGGCACCAGCGCCGCCACTGGAACATCGCGCCGGTGGGCAGATCGCCGATGACGCCCAGGCGCGCACCGGGGAAGTAGCCGAAGATGGGGCAGAACACGGGCGCCAGTACATGCCACATCAGCGGCGCCGAGCGGCGGATGCGCGGCGTGTTGTGGCGCAGCGAGCCGCTGCCGACGGCGATGTTGACCAGGCCGGCGAGGCGCTCGCGCGAAGGCAGCAGCGGCGCGACCTGGCCGCCGAAGCTGTGGCCGACGACGAACACGGGCCGCCTGGGCGACATCTCGCTGATCTGCCGCAGCAGGGCGTCGTAGTCCTTGTTGGTCCAGTCGCTGAGGGTGGCCTTGAAGCGGCGCATCGAGCCGGTCCGCGATTCGCCGATGCCGCGGTAATCGAAGGTCCATGCGGTGTAGCCGCGTGTGGCGAGATGCCGGGCGAAGGGCGCATAGAAGGACTGCGGCACGGCCATCGCCGCGGCGATGATGACGTGGCCCTTGACGGCGTCATGCGGGTCGAAGCGGTAGGCGGCGAGCGGGTGGCCGTCCGCGGCGGTGAAGGTGACGCGCTTCATGAATCGTCTCAGTAGCGTATCGGTGTCGACAGCACGGCCATCGTGACGCGCGCCACGCAGACCAGCTTGTCCGCCTCGTCGTGGATGCGCACATCCCAGACATGGCTGCTGCGCCCCAGATGCAGGGGCCGCGCGGTGCCGAAGACCCAGCCGCTCTCGACGGCGCGCACATGGTTGGCATTGATCTCCTGGCCGACGCAGTGGAACTTCGCGGGATCGACGACGAAAGCCGCCGCCCACGAGCTCAAGGTTTCGGCCAGCACCATCGAGACGCCGCCGTGGAGCACGCCGGCCGGCTGCCGGGTGCGGTGATCGACGGGCATGCGCCCCTTGAGATAGTCGTCGCCGGCCTCGATCAGCTCGATACCGAGGTGGCCGTTGGCGCAGCCCTGACCGCGCCGGTTCGCTTCGTCCAGGGGAAAAGTGGTGTGCCAGATCGCCATGTTTCAATGGTTCATGCGGAAAGTTTTGGCGGGAACTATACCCCACCGCAGCCGGCACCTCGCTCCGTGCCGCTTGCATGAGGGCGCCGGCGACCGATTAAACTGCGTCGAGCTTTTCGGCAACGCCGGCGCGGCGCGATGCCGCGACCCTTGCCGCCAACCGAAGGAGACCCCGATGGTATTGCTGGAATTTTCGATGGCGCCCTCCACCAAGGGCGAGAGCATGAGCCCCTGGGTGGCACGCATCCTCGACATTATCGACAAGAGCGGCCTGCCCTATCAGCTCACGCCCATGGGCACCATCATCGAGGGCGAGTGGGACGAGGTGATGGCCGTCGTCACCGCCTGCTTCAAGGCGATGCAGACCGACTGCGACCGGATCGGCACCCACATCAAGATCGACTACCGCGCCGGCACGGGCAGCCGCATGAAATCGAAGATCGACGCGGTCGAGAAGAAACTCGGCCGCAAGCTTGCCACCTGACACGGGGCAAAGGGGGGCTCACGCTACGGTCATGGCGACACCCCCCCTTCGCGGGGAAGTGCTCTGATCAGCGGACGCTGACAGGCAGCGCCACCCGAAAGCATGCGCCGGAGTCAGAGTTCTCGGCAAGCGTCAAGGTACCGCCCAAGTGGCGCAAGATTTGCCAACTGATGGTCAGGCCGAGGCCGGCGCCGCTCGCGCCGGTTTGCGTGTGCGCCCATCCGCGCACGAATTTCGAAAAAATTCGCTCACGTTCCTCCGGCCGGATGCCCGGTCCGTTGTCGCTGATGAACACCTCATAGGTTCCGTCGTGAATGCGACTGGTGATTTGCACTTGCGGCTGCGGGCTCGTGTTGTACTTTATGGCGTTCGAAATCAGGTTGATGAACACCTGGGCAATGCGATCGGCATTGGCCCTGACCGCCACCCCTGCGACGCGCTCGCCGCTGGACAAGCGCACATTGGTCGTCGCAACCAGCCCCTGACAGACGTGAATGGAATTGTCCAGCGCGACTTCCGGATCAATCAGCGTCACGTCGACCGGGGCCTCTCCCCGCTCGAGCATGTTCAAGTCCAGCGTGCTGTCCAGCAACCGCGTCAGGCGTTCACTCTCCTCGTTGATGATGCGCACGAAGCGAGCGGCCTTCTCCGGCTGCAGGTCGGGAGTATGGCGAAGAATCTCGGAGAATGACCTGATCGAGGCCATCGGGGTGCGAACCTCGTGGCTTACCTGGCTGAGGAATTCGTCCTTCTGGCTATCCAGTTGCTTCAGACGCTCGACGGCTACACCGAGCTGCCGCGACTTTTCCTCCAGCTCCTGGCTGTAGGCACGGATCCGTTGGGTCTCGTCGGCGATCTTCATCAGTTCGTCGAGACTGATCGTCTCGACGGTCACCACCTGCGAGACCAGCGCGCGGGCCGATGCCGCGCCAACGCTGCCGGCAAGCTTTCGCTCCAACTGCGTGATGAAGGCGTCGTCTGCGATCGGCGTATCAACGGCGAGATTCTGCGCGTGGGCCGCCTGCCGGAAAAACTCCCGCGCCTCGTACTCGCCGAGGATGCGCTGTGCCAGCACGCTCAACTCCTGCACGGGCGCCGTGCGGCGCATTACGATCGACGCCGTATCGGCGGGGGCGCGAAATACGTCGACGAACAGGGTGCTCTGGAGGCGTTCCAGCGGTCTTGGCTCCCGGGCGAGCGAGACCGCCGCGAACAGGAAGGTGTTGACCCCCAGGCTCCAGAAAACGGAATGCACCAGCGGATCCATTCCGTTCAGGCCGAACAGCGCCTGCGGCCGCAGCCATGCGAGGCCGAACAGCCCGCTCTCCACGACGTCGGGGGTGACGATGAACCCGAAATTGGGCAACAGCAGCGTGTAAGCCCAAAGCCCTGCGCCCGCAGCGAGACCGACCAGCGCACCGCCGACATTGGCGTGACGCCAGAACAGGCCGCCAACCAGAGACGGCAAAAACTGGGCGACGCCGGCGAACGCGATGAGGCCGATCGAGGCAAGGGCTCCCGGCGAACCGCTCAGGCGGAAGTACAGGAAGCCGAGCATTAGCAGCACGCAGATGCTGATGCGCCTGGAACTCATTAGCAGGCCGCGGATTTCGCCGCTGACGCTCTCACGCACCCAGTTCAGGCGCAATGCAAGCGGCATGACAATGTGATTGGACACCATGGTGGATATCGCGATGCACGAGACGATCACCATCGAGGTGGCCGACGAAAAGCCGCCGAGGAAGGCGAACATCGCGACCGCGTCATGGCCGGCCCACATCGGCAGCGTGAGCACAAACATGTCCGGATTGGATCCCGCTGGCAGGAAGGCGATGCCTGCAATGGCAATCGGGACGATGAACAGGCAGGTAAGAAACAGGTAGAGCGGGAACAGCCAGGAGGCGGTGCGCTGCTGGCGTTCGTCGGAGTTCTCGACCACGATGACGTGGAATTCGCGCGGCAGGCAGACGATCGCGGCGGCGGCGAGAAAGGTGGTGGTAATCCAGCGTGACCCGAACGCATCCGGTGCATGCAGCAATTCGGCTGGCGCGTGGGCGAAGATTGCTGCAGGTCCGCCGCCGATCCCCCAAACCACCAGCGCGCCGACCACCAGCAGCGCGGCAAGCTTGACCACCGCTTCGAACGCGATTGCCGCCACGACACCGGGGTGCTGCTCCTTGGCGTCGATGTTGCGCGTGCCGAACAGGATCGAGAATATCGCGAGACCCACGGTGATCCAGAAGCCGAGCCGGAAATCCGGTCCGGCGATGGGGAGTCCGGCGAGCGGATCCGGTCCGGCATTGCCGACGACCTGAAAACTCGTCGTGATCGCCTTGAGCTGCAGTGCGATGTAAGGCATCGACACGACAACGCTGATCAGCGTCACGAGCGCGGCGAGTGGCGCGCTCTTGCCGTAACGCGAGGAGATCATGTCGGCGATGGAGGTAATTCCGTTGAGATGGCCAATACGCACCAGCTTGCGCAACAGCAACCACCATCCGACAAAAATCAGCGTCGGGCCGAGGTAGATCGTGGCGAATTCGAGCCCGCTGCGCGCCGCCGAACCGACCGCTCCGTAAAACGTCCATGACGAGCAATAGACCGAAATCGACAGCGTGTAGACCAGCGGCGACTGCAGCCAGCCAAGGCGTCCGGAGCGGGCACGCCGGTCCCCCGCATAGGCCACGGCGAACAGTACCGCGACATACACCAGGGCGATGGCGAGGACGAGATTGGCGGACCGCATTACAGGCGACGCGCCAGCAGCGCGGCAGCGACGACGAGCCCGAGCCACACGCCGAACACGTAAATCACGATTAGCGGGAGGCCGGCGAACTCGACGTCAGCGGCAAATATCCTGATCACCGGCGGCATCAGCAGCGCCACGCCCAGCACCGGCAGAAGCGCGGCGGCATCGCGAAGGCGTCCCGAGGTCGGCGGCGACTTCACGGCTGAACGGCGGCGTCAGGCCCGCGTAGTGAGGTGGCGCACCGCGTCGACGATGTCGCGGTTCGAGAATGGCTTCGTCATGAACGCCTCGACGCCGATCGTTTCCGCCATCTGGCGGTCATGCGCCTGCCCCTTGGCGGTAAGCACGATGACCGGCATCGCTTTGAGCACGGGATCGGACTTGACGAATTTGAGCACCTCGAAGCCATTCAGCAGCGGCAGCATGACATCGAGGATCATGGTGTCGGGCGGATCGAAGCGCAGGTGCCGCATGGCTGCTTCGCCGTCGCTCGCCGCGCGCACCTCGAAGCCTTCCCGCTCGAGCACGAAGGTGAGCGATTCGACGAGGTGAGAATCATCCTCGACAAGCAGGATTCGGACGGCCATTCGCTACTCCTCCTGCCCGCTCGATCGGCGGGTCGTTGCGCAAGTGTAGCGCGTCTGCGCCGCGTTACGCATCAATGATCGGGTCTTCTTCGCGGTAGGCGCATGCGCGGCGAACGCACGTGCGGCAGTTCGTTCCGACCGGAACGATCCCCGCCGGGGACGCGGTCGATAGTCCGTCGCCATAAATAGTCTGGTCGGCGTAAAGGGCATTGCAGGCGAGCATTATCGACAGCAGGCGCCGTGGCATCGCGAAGGCCGGGCGTGTCTTCTCCACGGTCTGTGCGACGAACAGGAAGCGGTCTCCGGAAGGAAACTCCGCGAGTTGCCGTACCACCGCTCCGGGAGCCTGGAATGCCCCATAGGCAGCCCACAGCGGGCAGGCGTTGCCATGGCGAGGAAGCGACAGGTGGGGCAGGGCGAAGCGCTTTGTGACAAAGCCGGCTGCATCCACGCGCAGCAGGCCGAAGGGGATGCCCGACTCCCCCGGTCGGCGCAGTGTCACCAACCGGTGGCAGACCTGCTCGATGCTCGCCAGGAAGCGCCGTGCGAGATACTCGATATCGTAGCGGGATCGAGCCGCAGCATCGCGAAACGCGGCGTACGGCATCAGCACCGCCGCAGCCAGATAGGACGACAGCGCACGCTCGGCGCGTCGCCGCGCCATATCGCTGGTCAGTGCGGTCGCACGGTCAAGTTCGGCCGCGATGCTGCGACCGCCGTCATGCAGCGCCGTGGCCGTTCGGGCCAGGGCAAAGCGTCTGGATGCCGGTGGCGCCGAGTCGGCGATGGTGATCGTCCGCGCCACCGGGTCGTAGGCAAAGTGGCGCGGGTCGACGCCGGGCGGCAGGTCTGCCGCAGCTTGCACCCGCAGCTGCACCGAATGCCTGCGCTCGAGAAAGGCGAGGAGTTCGCCGTCCCCGCAATCGCCCTCAATGCCTGCGGCGGCACGAAATTCCGCAGCGACGCGCTCGAGCTCCGGAAAGTAGTTGTCACGCTCCACGAGAAAGTCATCGAGTTCCTCGACCGGCATGTTCGAGCGGGCATCCGCATGCGTGCTGTCGAAATAGGCGGCGAGGGCCTGAGCGGCATCGGCGAGCTTGCGGCTGTTGGAGCCGACGATCGACGTGAACCTGGCGCGCTGCGCCGGCTCGAGATCGTGCACGTTCTCGAGGATTTCCGAGGAAGAGCGAATGGCCGATGCCTTGGTCAACAGGTCATGGACCGCGTCGGCCAGGCGCGGGTCCTGCGTCAGGCGGTCGGAGAGCGCATCTACGGCGCGATTTCGATCCAGCCATGACCGGTGCAGGGCGATCAGGGCATGCGCCCACGGCGCATGGCGGCTGGCCAGCTCGCTGGCGGAGCTTCGGTTCAGTTGCAGACCGGCGAACAGCGTCTCTCCGGCGAGTTCTTCGAGATCGTCCAGCAGGCGGCGTTCGGCCGCGCCGTCGATGTCATCGACCGCCAGTCCGAGTTGCGCGGCGATCCGCTGCAACAGGGTGCCGCCGATGCTGCGCTTGTTGCCTTCGATGAGGTTCAGGTACGAGGCGGAAATGCCCGCCTTGGCCGCGACGTCGGCCTGGGTCAAACCGAGCGTCCGCCTGCGTTCGCGGATGCGCGGACCGATCAGCGAGCGGCCCAACACTGCCTCCGCGAATGTTGCGACGCAAGGTCGATTATTGACACATTGACTTTCATAGCTGTCGATTATCGACAGGAAATAGTCAGTAAGTCAAATAGTTATTGAACAATTGACAAGAATGGCTGAGCATCGGTCTCAGCAAAAGGCAGGTCCTCTAACAGGTCAAAGCTCGAAGGAGAACGCGAATGAGTGACAACATCAATGATCCGAGTCGCCGCAGAGCGCTCAAAGTTGGCGCCGCATTGGGCATGGGCCTCGCAGCCCCTTCCCTGATCTACACCCGCAATGCATGGGCCGCAAATTTTCGCAACGACCCGGCCAAAGCGAAAACCGTGATGTTGGGCTTCAACGTCCCGCAGACCGGTCCCTACGCCGACGAAGGCCTGGATGAACTGCGCGCATTCAAGCTTGTCGTCAAGCACCTGAACGGCGAGGGCGACGGCGGCATGATGAAGACTTTCAAGCCCTCGAAGCTGAAGGGCAACGGCATCCTCGGCAAGAAGGTCACCTATGTGACCGGCGATACGCAAACCAAGGCCGATGCGGCGCGGGCCTCGGCCAAGCGCATGATCGAAAAGGACGGCGTGATCATGTTCTCGGGCTGTTCCTCGTCGGCGGTGGCAGTGGCCTCGCAATCACTGGCACAGGAGATGGGCGTGATCTACATGGTCGGCCTCTCCCACTCGAACGACACGACGATGAAGGATCGCCGCCGCTACGGCTTCCGGCACTTCTTCAATGCCTACATGTCGGGGCAGGCCTTGGCTCCGATTCTCGCTGCTGAATTCGGCAAGGACCGCCGCGCCTACCACCTCACCGCCGACTACACCTGGGGCTGGACGCAGGAGGAGTCGCTCAAGAACGCGACCGAGAAGCTCGGCTGGAAAACGGTCGCCGCCGTCCGTACGCCGCTCGGCGCCGGCGACTTCTCGCAGTACATCACGCCCGCCGTGAATTCCGGCGCCGACGTGCTCTTCCTCAATCACTATGGCAAGGACATGGTGAATTCGCTGACCCAGGCGGTGCAGTTCGGCCTGCGCGACAAGATGGTCAACGGCAAGAGGTTCGAGATCGTCGTGCCGCTCTATTCGGAACTGATGGTGCAGGGCGCGGGTGCTGCCGCAAAGGGCATCCTGGGTACCGCCAACTGGCACTGGAATCTGCCTAACGAAGGCACCAAGGCCTTCACCCAGTCCTTCGTCAAGGAGTACGGCTTTCCGCCGTCCCAGGCGGCGCAGACCTGCTACGCCCAGGCGCTGCTCTACGCCAACGCCTGCGAAATCGCCGGCACGTTCCATCCGCCGGAAGTGATCAAGGCGCTGGAAGGCTACAGTTTCGACGGACTCGGCAACGGACCGACCGAGTACCGGGCGGGCGATCACCAGTGCATGAAGGATTGCCTGGTGGTGCGTGGCGCGCTGCATCCGACCGGGAAATACGACCTGCTGGAAGTGGTGAAGGTGGTGCCGCGCAGCCAGATCGAGTATCCCGCAAGCATGGGCGGTGGCGAGCTCGGACCTTACGGGGCGTAATGGACGCAATACTGCTGCAACTCCTCAACGGCCTGGACAAGGGGGGGGCCTATGCGCTGATTGCGCTGGGCCTCACCCTTATCTTCGGCACGCTGGGGGTCGTCAATTTCGCGCACGGGGCGCTGTTCATGCTGGGTGCCTTCTGCGCGGTGACGACGCACAAGCTGCTGACGATTTCCAAGAGCGTCAAGGACACCAGCATAACGCTGTTCGACGTCCACAAGGATGTCCCCTACCTGCAGATCTGGTGGGGCGACACCGGCGCGCGCATCATCGATTATGCGGTGCCGCTTTCCCTTCTTCTGGCGATCCCGATGATGCTGCTGGTGGGTGTCGCGCTCGAGCGCGGGCTGATCCGCCACTTCTACCGTCGCACGCACGCCGATCAGATCCTCGTCACGTTCGGGCTGGCAATCGTGCTGCAGGAGGTCGTCAAGGCCTACTTCGGCGCGAATCCATTGCCGACGCCGGCGCCGGAGATCGTCTCGGGCAGCGCCAACATCGGCGCCTGGATTGGTCTGGGCGACGCACTCAGCTACCCATGGTGGCGGCTGGTCTACTTCCTGTTCTCGGTGGCCGTGATCGGGATGGTCCTTGCATTCCTGCGCTTCACCACGTTTGGCATGGTGGTGCGCGCAGGCATGCGCGACCGCGAAACGGTGGGTCTGTTCGGCATCGATATCGAACGCCGCTTTACCATCGTGTTCGGCATCGCCGTGGTCGTGGCCGGCCTTGCCGGCGCGATGTATACGCCCGTCCTGCCGCCGGATTACCACATGGGAATGGAATTTCTCGTACTTTCCTTCGTCGTCGTGGTGGTGGGCGGCATGGGCTCGGTGGGCGGTGCGGTACTGGCCGGATTCCTGCTCGGGATCCTGCAGTCCTTCGCCTCGATGAACGAGGTCAAGGATCTGCTGCCCGGCATCGACCAGATCATCATCTACCTGGTGGCGATCGTGATCCTGCTGGTGCGGCCGCGCGGCCTGATGGGACGAACCGGAGTGATGGAAACATGATGCACACCGTGAAACGCGACCGGATGCTGGTGGGCGGTTTCGCCCTCGCCGTACTGACCATGCCGGTGTGGATGACGCCGCTCGGAGCCGGCTACCCCGACCTGCTGCAGCGCTTTGCGATCTACGGCATCTTCGCCATCGGTTTCAACATCCTCTTCGGGCTTACCGGCTACCTGTCCTTCGGCCACGCGGTCTTTCTCGGCGTGGGCTCCTACGCCGCAGTGTGGAGCTTCAAGCTGCTCTCGATGAACGTGCTGCCCGCGGTGCTGTGCGCGATGGGCGTGTCGGGGCTCTTCGCGCTGGCCATCGGTTATATCAGCCTGCGCCGCTCGGGCATCTATTTTTCGATCCTCACGCTCGCGTTCGCGCAGATGGCATACAACCTCGCCTACTCCGTGCTCACCCCGATCACCAACGGCGAGACCGGGCTGAAGATCGAGCGCGTCGATCCGCGCCTGATCGATACGTGGATATCGGGACCGAGCACCCTGATCCCGTCGACCAATTTCTTCGGCATGCCGATGAGCGGCTACAGCGGCTTCTTCTTCTGCGCCGTGCTGCTGATCGCCGCGTTCTACGTGGCGCTGCGAATTGCCCGCTCGCCCTTCGGCGCGATGCTTCGCGCCATCAAGTCGAACCAGAACCGGCTGAACTATGCCGGCGTGCACACGCGGCCCTATGCGCTCACCGCCTTCGTCATCTCGGGTGTCTTCGCCGGCCTCGCGGGAGGGCTGCTGGCGGCGACCGACCCGCTGGCCGGCGCGGAGCGGATGCAATGGACAGCCTCGGGAGAGGTCGTGCTGATGACGATCCTGGGCGGCGTCGGCACCCAGTTGGGCCCGTTCGTGGGCGCCGTGATCATCAAGTACGCCGAGAACATCTTTTCGGCGTTCAATCCGCAGACGCTGCACGGGATATTCGCCTTCCTGCCCGACCCGATCGAGGACGTGGTGGTCGCGGTGACGGGGCTGTTCGTGGGCAACGGCTGGCAACTCACGCTCGGCACGCTCTTCATGCTGCTGGTGATCTTTCTGCCCGGCGGCGTGATCGAAGGGGCACGGCGACTGGGCGCACTGATCGCGCGCAAAACGGCGGCCCTGCGTGGGCGGCGCTCGCCACCGCTGGGGTCGGCACTGCCCGCCCCCGGCGCGGCGAGCGAATAGGGCGCACGGCGATGGCCCTGTTGCAGGTCAAAATGGTCAACAAGAGCTTCAGCGGCCTGACGGCGCTGAACAACGTCAACCTCGATGTCGAGGAAGGCAGCGTACACGCGATCATCGGACCCAACGGCGCGGGAAAGTCGACGCTGCTCAACTGCTTTGTCGGACGCCTCACGCCCGATACGGGCACGGTGCTGTTCAACGGCAAATCGCTGATCGGCCTGCCGCCGCACCGGATCAACCAGGAGGGCGTGGTGCGCGTTTTCCAGACGCCCGAGATCTTCGCCGACCTGTCCCTCTACGAGAACGTGATGATTCCCACCCTGGCCCGACGCGACGGTCATTTTGCGCTGAATGCCTGGTCGCGGTCCGACGCGCAAATCAAGGTGCGCGAGAAGGTCGAGCACATACTCGAGGACGTGGGTCTCGCCGACGCGCGTCGCGTCATGGCGGGCACGCTTTCGCGCGGCGACAAGCGCCGCCTTGAGTTGGCGATGTGTCTGGTCCAGGATCCCCGGCTGCTGCTGCTCGACGAGCCGACGGCAGGCATGTCGCGCGCCGACACCGAGCGCACCATCGAGCTGCTGAAGCGCATCGGGGAGCGGCGAATCACCAAGATCATCATCGAGCACGACATGCAGGTGGTGTTTTCGCTGGCAACCCGCATCACAGTGCTCGCGCAGGGGACCGTGATTGCCGAAGGCGAGCCCGCGGCGATCAAGGGCGATGCGAGAGTCCAGGAAGCCTACCTGGGGGGGGCGCAGTTTTGAGCGCATTGCCGCAGGCGAATCCGATGCCGTATTTCGCGTGCCGCGACCTGCACGCCTATTACGGGGAGAGCTATATCGTCCAGGGCGTGAGTTTCGAAATGCGGGAGGGCGAGATCCTCGCCTTGCTCGGACGCAACGGCGCCGGCAAGACCTCGACCCTGCGCACCATCGCCCGCCTCGCCGATCCGCAGTTGCGTTCCGGCGAAATCTGGCTTGCCGGTCAGGCGCTGCACCAGATGCCCGCGTGGCGGGCGGCCCGCCTCGGAGTGGGTCTGGTGCCCGAGGACCGACGCATCATCGGTGGCCTGAGCGTGGACGAAAACATCACGCTTGCGCAGATCGAGAAGCCGCGCGGCTGGAGCCGCGAGCGCATCTACGAGCATTTTCCGAAGCTCGCCGAGCGGCGGCGGCAGGA
>Ga0208753_100436_pt1 | contig 17192 bp, 10 predicted proteins | sample LakWasMet37_LOW7_2_FD_183877 | JGI IMG/M metagenome (GOLD analysis project Ga0208753, IMG submission 183877) | Freshwater sediment methanotrophic microbial communities from Lake Washington under simulated oxygen tension - Sediment Metagenome... | ecosystem: Environmental > Aquatic > Freshwater >... | reverse complement strand
CCGTAGCTCAGCTGGATAGAGTACTTGGCTACGAACCAAGGGGTCAGGAGTTCGAATCTCTTCGGGCGCACCAATCAGATATAGAAGTGGGCACTTGTTTCAGGTGACCCACTTTTTTATCGCCTATTGTTACCGCATGTGCTAACGCACCATAGCTGCCTTTCATTGCAGCAGTGCTAACTTTCACTACAATTTCATCGGCCAATAGATTCAAGCAGCTTTTTACGATGACAAAGTCTTGGCAAAGGCGTCTACTTAGCTGGCTTTGAGCTATACGTATTGGTAGCGCATCACTGACACTACCGTGTTCCCATTCCCACAATCATGCCCACTTTGGGTGGGTAGAGTTTTCATTCTCACTACACACTAAGAACATCAGAGAAGCTAATAGCAAAGCTAATGTTCAGCAACTCAGATATGACCAAGAGTTCTCACGTATACGTGCAATGCTGTCATCCACCAGAGACCTTACATAGACAGAGTTGGAGCGCATAGCCTTACTATGGTCATCTAGGTTAGTAGCTGAAAGCAGACACGACCTCATAGACACCAACATCAATGCGCTTAGTGATACATCTCAGATTAGCAACACAGTAAAAAGTTAACTGGTCAGCAATAGTATCAAGCCACCTAAAGACAGCACTTTTTTCCTTAAAGCTTGTGAATACTGTCATGGCAAGTCGTAATCCTTTAGAAGACAGTGCTGTCCCTTAACTTTACGTTGACTGTTTCTAATAGAGATTCAGCAGTAATTCGGACAGTTGAGAATTTAACGGTTCAACAAATATTGCATTCAAATTTAAATTTCCTGATAAACATTGCGCCAACTTATGTAATTAATTATCATCAGATTAGCTGTCATCTTGTCTTAACTTTAAAAAAAGAAAAATAATATGAATAAATTAATTGGTGCTTGTCTATTCGTAATATTAATTGCCATAGGATGGCAGTTAGACATTCAATTGACTATAGCGGAGAAGATTAATAAAGCTTTTCCACCAAGAGCAGAAGTTAGGATTCAGCTTGAAACTATGGAATCGTTGATTCCTTCTGACGATCCATCTTTGAAATTATTTAAAAGCAACTATGGGTCCAAACTGACTCTAAGAGCACTTACTTGCACTCAAGGCCATTCTATAAGTCATTTTGACTCAATCAAGAGTATAAAGAAATTAGCAATAGATCGCGACTGTTTGAAAGAGCAAGATGATCAATTACAGGAGCTAATTGGATTGAAGTTAGTTGGTTTCCGGCTTGCACAGCCTTCATTAAGGCCATTAGTCAAGTTAGGTACACCAGCTGTAATTCATGGTGCTGATGGTGTTGAAATTTATATGGGTAAATCAGCTTCTAAAGCAGGAGTAGCAGTTCTAAGAGGAACCCGAAATGAGTTTATTTCTGTAGAAATTCCAAGCGGTAAGAAAATTGCTAACCTGCCTACAATGCCGGAAGCTTCCCAGACAAATTATTCACTTTCTCCAAATGGAAGAATCTTTGCCGTTCCTGTAAACAATAAAGATTTACGTTTTGTAGATAACGAAACAGGACAGGAGCTTTGGTTAGCTAGAGACATGAATCAGATTTACGTTTGGCTTCCTGAAATACAAGCTGCATTAGTGCGAGACAATAAAAGTGGAAACGGAAACGGTGGAATATTGCTGATAGATTTTAAAATTGGTGCCGTTAAACCTTATTCTGTTGCTCAGAAAAATCAATCTTGGGCACTACATCTCAGTGAGTCACCATCACGTTTATTAATAGGATCTTATCGAGACTTTTCCTTAATCGAGAACTCTCGCTCTCCAGAGGGTGTTGATTCCACAGTCGTTAAAGATTATAAAATAAAGTCTCCAAGAGCAAGTGTCAGCGCCTTAACACCAACCCTGATGCTTGATGGGGAGGCTATTGTGTTTGTGACAGGGCGAGATTTTATGTTATTTAATCTAGAAACTAGAGATGAAAAAGCTTGGGAATCAAGCGAAATCATTGGGAATAACTACGCCAAGTTGAGTGAAGATTCGCTTTTAGTGGATGCATATGGTCTTTCTGGTACAGTAGGTACTAGGCCATATGTTTTTAATATAAAAGACTCAACATTATCAGCTGTTGAAACTACGGAGGGTAACGAAGGTATTGTTTATGAATTAGATGGACGAACAGGTTTTATGCGTAGGGGCTATCAGAAAGTCTGGATAGGAGATGAACTTCAAGTAGGCAAGGGTGAGTCTCTAGATACTATGATTGCTGGCCGCAAGCTTGAAAAACAATTGCAGGCATTAGAATACGAAGAGAGAATAGCTAAAGCTAGGGATGATGCTTTAAAAATGGCCCAGAATATTAGCCGGATGCAACGACAAATGGGTGCTAATAGTGCAACAAATACAAATCTAGCTCAGTCAAGAGAGACGTTTTTAAGGCAGGCTGAGCAGAGTGGATTTGCCAGCGCAGCACCTATGGCTCCAGCTACAGAAGCTGCACAGATGGCGCCATCAACGAATATGTATGATGCAGGGGCAAATGAGGCAAGAAGACAGGCGATATTAAATACTACAAATCGGATGTTAGGTAATATACCTAGTAATGCGAGGGTAGAGGCTGTTGGTGTCTATGAAACAAAAGACCGTTCTCCAGCTGGTATTAATGTGATTGTTAAAAAGTCAGAGAAGCCAATTGTGTTGATGTTGAGTGCTTATGAGCCAGTACGCTGGAATTTAATTAAAGAATCAGGTGCTAATTTAGCTGCGGTTATTGCAACTGGATATAATTTACCTCAAGTTACTGGCGCTGGTACAACCAAAACTGTAATTAAGCGTGGAAATTATGCTTACCAACAAAGTGGATCTGGCTATGCAGCCCTAAATAATGATGCCATGATGTGGACTGGTAAATCTATTGGCAAATTTCAAGGGGCTTACGGTGGTACAGTTTTTGTTGTTGGGAACTAATGCGATAGGTAAATCTGCGTACTTGACGATCCGTTTTAGGGATTAACAGTCATACGTAAATTAGGCTACACATGTTTTTGTGTCAAAACTGGTCAGATAAAAACACCTAAATACTAACCTCTGTTTATATAATTAAAGATAGTCTTTTTCAGCCCTGTTTTAGATGGCTTCTTTGCGACTGAAATTAAGTGGCTCTTTTGACGCAATTAAGCCCTGGTTCATCCAATATGACTTGAGTCATTCAAGACTAACTTAACAGTGAGGAGGCATAATGTTGCCAAGCGGCAAATTAATGTTTCCTGTGACACTATATTAGCTTATCTTATTAAATATGGCGCACCACATAAAACAAAGGGTTAGCTTAGGCTAGCCCTTTGTCATTTCACAGATAATAAACACCGAAATATCGGCTGCCTGTAGTCGCATAAAACCATCGCTGTTTAAGTGCCGCACGGCATGCAATGTTATACTTAAAACAAACGATAACCTCGCACAGGTTCGGCCTTGCTCGCTTGTGTTTATTTATTACGATTTGCACATGAAACTACCTGCTGATTTTGCAAAAATAAAATTCCATATTTCACAGACCACGTTGGCTAAGTTGTGCTTTGGGGCGTTATTAGCAATTCAGCTTACCCCCAATTTGCTGTATGTATTCAGCAGTGAAAACCACGTTACGGCCATTTTGGAAAGCCTGCTTCCCGCACTGGTGGGTATTGGGCTGATTACTTCACTATTTGCTCGACTATGGTTTTCTGCGCTTATCCTCAGCTTACTTGCACTACCTGCAGTTTTTGAATCATGGTATGTCATTAATTTTGGCAAAACCAGTGACGCACACTTGCTGGAGATTATTCTTGAAAGTGATATAGCCGAAACCAAAGCCTATCTTTCCGGGTTATGGCTGCCTATTACGTTAAGCACAATTTTCACAGTGACTATATGTGTGCTGGCAATTATTACACTTCGTAATAGTGGGTTTAAATGGTCATGGCAGGCTAAACACCACGCACTCTGGCAATCTAGAAGTAATGTGTTTTTGTTCAGCATAGCAGGCTTAATGTTACTAAATGCAGGATTACTAATCCCCCAAACCCCATCGGAGATACCCCCAACAGAATACGATGATCTGCTACAAGATTCAATTGCGGATACTCTTTCAACTTACGCCTCAAGTTGGCCTACCGGCTTACCTGTGAGGGTACTTAGTGTGTGGCGGGATGAGGCTACATTACATCATGCTCGATCCAGACTGAAAGATTTTCGTTTCAATGCTGTGCCTCATCAATCAACAACAGACCAGGAACGTCCGCTGATTGTACTGGTTATCGGAGAAACCAGCCGCCCAGACCGGTGGCAGCTTTATGGTTACGAACGCGAAACGACACCACACCTAGCCAACATGGATAATTTAATCCCCTTCAAGAATGCAATCACACCATGGGCTTGGACACGAATGTCAGTGCCTATCATGCTATCCCGCAAACCGCCGCAACTGCGTAGCCCTGTTTTTAATGAGCGTTCCTTCATCTCGGCATTTAATGAGGCTGGCTTCAAAAGTTACTGGCTCTCAAATCAAAATGTTCTGGGCTTGCATGAAAGTCCGACTTCTATCTATGCACATGAAGCCAAGATAGTACGTTTTTTTAATCCGGCAAGTTACAAAGAGGCGGGTACCAATGATGACATACTGTTATCACCGCTAGCTAATATTGCTAAAGTCGAAGCGAACTCAACAGGGACATTGGTAGTACTGCATACACTGGGTAGTCACTTTAATTACAACCACAGGTATCCTGAATCTTTTCAAAAATTCATACCGGATCGTCCAAAAATGGGGGTACTCTCTTTGCACGACAAGCAGCAAAAAATTGCTCTGGACAATGCTTACGACAATTCGATTTTATTCACAGACCATGTGCTGAACGAAGCCATCACTATACTCAAGAATAGCGGCCGTCCGGCAGCACTAATATATGTTTCAGACCACGGGGAAAATTTATTTGATACCGGATGCAAACTCAGCGGTCACGGACAGGAAACAGAGAGGGACTTTCGTGTGCCTATGCTCTTCTGGTGGTCGCCGGAGTTTGCTCAGCAACACCCGGAAAAAATTATGGCTGCCACTAAAAATGCCAGCAAACCGGTTTCAACGGAGAGCATCTTTCATTCCATACTTGATCTAGCCGCTATCACCATGCCTGATAGCGATGAAAGTCGCTCTATTTTTTCCGAAAATTACAGCACGAAATCTCGGTGGGTATACGCAGGTGGCGGTATGGATTTTGACAAGGCGCAAAAAGATGCTACATGCCAAAAACTGCATAAATAGACCATTAATCTTCTGCCCAATGAAACTTGTGCATAACACGGTGTACTAGCGGCGCTAAAAACAAGCCCACCACGATCAGAAATACCAATCCTGCATATAGTGCGTAGAATCCTGCAAACAGCTTGCCACCATCGGTAACCGGTGCATCCACTGGCCCCATACCACCCAACAACATTGCCGAATTTAAAAAAGCACTACGCCAGGATAATTGTTCGTAATATTCATAGCCAGCTATTCCGATAAGTAGTGAAACCAATAACAGAACAAGTGCCGCCGCCGTATGTAGCAGCATACGTTTAATGAAGCGCTCAGGCGGAATAGGTGGGTGGATTTTTGGCTCGTACATATTGTTATACCGCTACATTTAACGGAATGCAGTGTATACCCTCTTTGCAGACTCAAACAAGACCAGCACTGCCACACCTACTAAAAAAGCCCCCAACCACTGCGGGAGTGATGGTGTTTGAAAAGCAAACGCTTGTGCCAAACCTTTAACACTGGTAATGAATACTAAGCATAGCATTGTGAGGGCAAGCACTGATATTCCAACTACAGAAAGACCGGAGAACATTGCCCGCCACCCAAGCTGCGATGAGCGGCTGGAAAATACCAGTGCAGTATTAGCGGTGATTAACACCACAAAAGTTAAAGCCCGCGCAATTTCAATGGCGTTACCATCAATCAGCAGCCACCAATAAAATAGTGCGGCAACTAAAGTAATTATTGTTCCCTGTGCAAGACTCATAAAAATATGCCCTCTGGAAACCAGAGACTCTGTTTTGGATCTCGGCGGCTGCAGCATCAGTCGGGGACTGCCATTTTCTGCCTCAAACACAATAGAGCATGCCGGATCTATGACCAACTCCAAAAAAGCGATATGAATAGGCGCCAGTATCAGTGGTATACCAAACAGCAAAGGCAATATAGAAAGTCCAATAATCGGCACATGCACTGCCAGCGTATAAATCAACGCTTGTCTGAGGTTTGCAAAAATACGGCGGCCTAAACGAATTGCAGAGACAATAGAGCTAAAATCATCCTGTAGTAATACAAGTGAGGCGGCCTCTCTCGCCACATCCGTACCACGCTTGCCCATGGCAATACCAATGTGCGAGGCTTTAAGGGCTGGTGCATCATTAACACCATCGCCGGTCATAGCGACCACCTCACCATTAGCCTTAAGTGCCTCGACAATTGCTAATTTCTGTTGTGGCGTTACCCTTGCAAAAACATTCACATCAGCAATTGCCAGCTTTAAATCTGCCTCATTCATATTAGCCAAGTCTGTTCCTGTCAGTATGTGCTTACAGTCAATACCGGCTTGCATGGCAATAGCTCTGGCCGTTGTAGGGTAATCTCCGGTAATCATTACCACACGAATTCCGGCACGGTGACACTCCGCAATCGAATTAGGAACTTCTGGACGTAGCGGGTCGGCAAGGGCAACCAGCCCTAAAAACTCAAACTCAAACGCATGCTGCATATCCGGCCACGATTTTTCTACATCATGCTTTGCCTTTGCCACACCCAATACACGCAGGCCTCGACCAGCTAGTTCTTCCGCCTGCAAAAGCACTTGTTTTAATTGATTATCACCAAGGTGACACAAATCCGCGATGGCTTCCGGAGCGCCTTTGGTTGCCACAACATCATGCTTATCGATATGGTTGCGCCACAGATGGGACATCGCAAGCTGCTCCGATGAAATTTCATACTCACGCGCCAGTGCCCAATCTGGATGCAGATGCTCGGTATTAGTCAGGTGTTCGCCGGCAAATTGATGAAAGGCCTGCTCCATAGGGTCATGCGGGTCTATTTCACTTGCCAGCACTGCGTATTCAAGCAACTCATGGTAGGCCTCTGGCAGATCATTTCCTGCCAGAGTATCCGTTTCCATAATATTCCCGGCAACTGATAAAGCTGCTACTACCATACGATTCTGAGTCAACGTTCCGGTTTTATCTACGCACAGCACAGTAGTTTCGCCCAGAGTCTCAATCGCATTTAAATGCCGTGTCAGTACATTTTTCGCAGCGATACGCCTGGCACCCAGCGCAAAGAACACAATCATAATGACAGGAAGCTCCTGCGGCAAAATGCCCATAGCCAAGGTAATTCCAGTCAGGATTCCCTGTAGCCAACCGCCGCGCAGCACCCAATACAGCACGACCAGAACTAGACAGGCAGCCATGCCTATAATAACAAGCCGCCGTGTAAGTAAACTCACCTCTTCGCGAAGTGGCGACTGCTCAATGGCAATGTCTTGCAAGGATTTGCCAATACGCCCCAGTTCTGTATTGGCGCCAATGGCAGTTACATGCACTATACCCTGCCCACGCACCGTCAGTGAGCCTGCATAAACTTGAGAACTGCTGGCAAACTTGGCCAGCGCTACTGACTCGCCACTCAGCAGAGATTCATCTACCGCAAGCTCATGCGCTTCCAATACGATACCATCTGCCGGAACGCGATCGCCCTCAGATAAAATCAACACATCACCACGCACCACTTCCTGCCCTGCAATGCGGGTTGGCTGGCCGCTACGCACTACCAGCGCACGCGGACTGGATAAGTCACGCAGCGCATCCAAAGTCTTTTCTGTACGACGTTGCTGCAAAATGGTGACGGCCATGATAATGACAACAAAACCCAGCAGAATCATCGCTTCATGCTGATCGCCCATTGCCAGATAAATGGCACCGGCACCCAACAGCAACAAAAACATGGGCTCACTTACCACATCCAGCAGCAGGCGCAAAAAAGTACGACGCTGGTCAGTACCCAGCTCATTTGGGCCATCAGCCAGCAAACGCTTGGCGGCTTCTCTGTGACTCAAGCCTTTTGATAAGTCATCATTCATGACTGATTATAGGTGTACTTGCTTCAGCTTAGCAAATAGCAACCATAGGCTTATCGTGGCGCCTTGATGCTGGTCAAGAAAAAAGTTTGAGATTGCTACTATTCTGGAGCAGAATACATTTCATGTATATGCTGCTTGCAACCCTGCTCGATGGCCATATCAGGCACAGTAATTTTCTCACTGGATTTTGCAATTTAAAGGACTAAAACATGAAAAAACTTACGATTATCACATTGTTATTAGTGTGTACCAATGCAATGGCTGAGCTGTCAGAAATAGCTGGCACACACACTGCGGGGGTAACCATATATGTTGATCTAGGCAAAATCCGTAATAAAGGTGCCGAGAAAGTAAAAATGCGGCATGTAATCAATTATCAGAATACAGAATTTGATTGTGATGGTCACGCCTACTTATCTAGAAAAGAGTTGGTTGAGTACAATTGTGAGGAAGAGCATTACCGGGTTCTTGCTTCGTCCATGCACACAGGTCATATGGGGAAAGGAAAAGCAACTGGCTTTACTAGCGATGCCAGGCAGTGGCAACCTGTAGAGTCTGAGACTCCTGAAGAAACACTTTGGAAAGTAGCTTGCGACAAGAAAGAAATATCACAACACGACTAAGCCGAGTGCGGTTTGTGCGGCATTCATATGCCAATACTATTTATCAATCTATAAATAGTATTGGCATATGAATGGGAATGGGAATGGGATTTAATAGCCTGATTCTGTTAAGTGCGTTGCAACAGAATCTCAAATTCCTCAATTGGCAACGGCCTGCCAAATAAGTAGCCTTGGTAATGGTCGCACCCATTATATTTCAGGAACGCGAGCTGTCCTTCCGTTTCAACACCCTCGGCAATCACTTCCAGCCCCAGGCTATGCGCCATGGTAATGATAGTAAGGACTAGCGTTCTATCATTATTATCAATTGCAATATCACGCACAAATGTCTGGTCTATTTTCAATTGGCACAACGGCAACTGTTTAAGATATTGCAAGGATGAATAACCGGTACCGAAGTCATCCAACTCAAATCGAACTCCGATTTCTCGTAAGCTGTTCATGGTCGCAATCATGCTGCCGATGTCTTTAAACAACATAGTCTCCGTCAACTCCAGTTTCAGTAATAACGGATCAATGTCATGGCGGATAATGGCAGACTGCACCTGCTCCACAAAACCAGCCTGCCGAAACTGTTTTGCACTGACGTTAACAGAGAGTGTAAGTTTATTGGTGTAGGTATTTTCCTGCCATCTTTTTAGCTGGGCGCAGGCGGCATCCAGCACCCATAACCCTATCGGCAGAATCAAGCCGGTATCTTCTGCCAGCTGAATAAAATCAGCGGGGAAAACCATGCCGCGCTGCGGATGACTCCATCTGATCAATGCCTCAGCCCCCAATGGAGTGCCTTCATTATTAACCTGCGCTTGAAAATAAAGCAGAAACTGATTTTGTGCCAGAGCGGTGCGTAATTCATGCTCCAGATTTGCACGCGCGGTAACGGCCTCCTGCATCTCCTGATCAAAGAAGCGCACCGCGTTACGGCCAGAGTCCTTAGCCTGATACATGGCAATATCAGCCTGCTTTAATATTGCCTCAACACCCACCTCTTGATTAACAAACAATGTTGCGCCTATGCTGCCGGTACTATGATACTCATGCGAGCCAATGTGAAATGGCCTGCATAGTGCCGTCTGTATTTTGGCGGCTATAATTTCCGTCTGCGTTGCCGCCTCTATAGGTTTACTGCTCAGCTCTTCCAATAGCACAACAAACTCATCACCGCCGATGCGGGCTACGGTATCAACTTTACGCACACTATCAGCCAAACGCACAGATACTTGCTTTAAGAGCAAATCCCCCATGTCGTGGCCCAGTGTGTCATTAAGTATCTTAAAATTGTCCAGATCAAGAAATAATAACGCACCTCTTCTACCGCTACGGGCGCTGGCAACCAACGCATGCCTGAGGCGATCCAGCAACAATCGACGATTAGGCAGTTGTGTCAGCGGATCATAAAAAGCCAGATGGTGAATTTCATCGGAGGCTTCCTTACGCATGGTGATGTCGGTCATAGTTGCCACGTAATTGATAACCTTACCGCTACTATCTTTCACTGCAGTAACAATGAGATGCTCCAGATAAGCCTCGCCATTTTTACGACGATTCCAAACCTCACCTTCCCATGTACCCGCTACCTTGAGGGCTTGCCACATTACTGCATAAAAACTTTTATCATGCAGGCCCGAGCTGAGTACCTTAGGGGTCTTACCTACAACTTCGTCAGCTCCATATCCAGTAATTTTAGTAAAAGCGTTATTCACTCGCAAAATAAGATTATCCGCATTAGCTACTATCATACCTTCTTGCGATTCAAACACTGTTGCAGCAATGCGCAGATTGTCCTCCGCTGCTTTACGGCCAGAAATATCCGAGAACGTTCCAATGACACGTAAAGGTTTGCTTGCTGCATCACGGCTCACTACCAAACCTCGATCAAGTATCCACTTGTAACCACCATCCTTGCACCGAATGCGATATTCGGTGTTATAAGTTGGCGTTGTGCCATCAAGATGATCTTGTATAGCAATCATGACGCTAGTCTCATCATCAGCGTGAATACGGCCCCTCCATTCATCCAGGTCACTGCCAATGTCACTTTCAGAATAGCCCAGCAATGCTTTCCAGGTTTTAGAGAAAAATACCTTACCACTTGGCACGTCCCAATCCCACAAACCATCACCGGAACCTTTGATCGCAAACTTCCAGCGAAACTCGCTTTCCTTTAGCGCCTCTTCACGCTGTCCCAGTTTTATTAACAAGGTATTAAAGCCTGCCACCAGTTCACCGATCTCATTCTGGCTCTCAATCACCAACGGACTTGCATGCTGACCCGAACTCGCAATTGAAGCCAGTTGCTTCATGATAGTCATCATCGGGGAAAGTTCACGCCTCAACATCCACCAAGTCATAAAACCAGCCATTATCGTCATTAAAATCGTCGCCAGCATGATGCGCTGCTGCATACTATTAATTGATGCGAAAGCTTCTATCGTTGGCAGTGATGCAACCAATATCCAGCCTGCTGCCGGTATACGTTTTGCCGAAGACAACACTTCTTCGCCCTGTGCGTTAACGGCAATGCCAGTTTCCTCATAGCCCTGCAATTGGCGATCAATTAAAGGATTCATACCCAAAGCAACTTGCTGCTGCATGATACGACGCTTGTCCGTACTGGTAATAATTAACCGATCTTGAGAAGACTGCAAAAGAAAATAGCCGGATTTTCCATAATGACTATTAACAACCTTATCTAAAAAACTGGGCTTACCAAGATCAATGACCCCGGCTAGAGCACCAATCACTATACCTTGAGCATTTCTAATTGGCATACCAATACCAAAAACAGGGGATGGTATCGCCTTGCCAACCACAGGCTGACCTATCTTGGGCTTACCTTGCCTGAGTGGTGCGGCAATATAATCTCTATCAATGTAATTGGTGCCAACCCTTGGTACCGAGGATGGAATCGAGGCAATAGCAGTGCCATCAAGCGCGGTAATATAAACACCGGCATTAAAATCTTTAAGCAGGAGTAGCCGATTCTGCAGCAAGCCCTGTGTAGCAGATAAATAATTTAGATTACGGCCGCCAAGGCTAGCCGCAACAATTTCCAAGGTTGCCAGCCGTTCTTTAAGTTGATCGTCAATCTGTGCTGCCAGCAAAGATGTAGTAGCAAGCTGCTGATGCCCCAGCTCACGCCGCATATCTTCACGCAAAGTCCGCCCGGCATAGAACGACAGTAGCCAGATACCCATCACGAAGATTATCAGCGCAAATAAAGTAACCCTGGCCTTGAGGGAGCGTAACTGAAATATATTAAGTTTTATGATAATTTCAACCTGAGTTATTGCTGCTTAGAGTTATTACCGCGTAGGCCTATTACCGCGCAACACTGTACTTGTATTTTCAGGTTTACCAATAATACACACCATTACATAGCTTGGCACCGTGCTTACCAGAATTATATTTACAATCCATTTACATTCAAGCGCAATATTAACACCCATAAGCTAAAAATGGTTTATTACAACCATAAATGTAATATTTATGTAAATTAATCAATAACCTACAACACTTTGGTAAAATCAACAACACAAGATTAACATGTTAAATACATGTTCGACTAGTCTTCACATCAATAACAACAGGAGAATGATATGTTGCGTTTATCTTTAGGCTCAACTTTAATAGTTACAGCATTTTTTTCTAACATAGCAATGGCTGACCATAGCTCAATCAAACCCAAAGCATACGACAGCTTGGGCAAGTGCGTTAAGGCTGCATTAACGCAACATGAGGGCAAAATCGTTAAAACAGAATTTAAATCCGAGAACAAAAAAGGTGTTTACGAGTTTGACATCGAATCAGCTGATGGTAGCGCATGGGATGTTGAATGTGATGCAAAATCCGGAAAAATCATTGAAACTGAACAAGAAGTAAAAGCTGATGATGCGAAATTCAAGGCCTTAGCCAAGGTAAGTGAGGCTGATGCAAAGGCCACGGCATTGGCAGCGCATCCTGGCACAGTAGTAGAGACTGAATACGAACTTGAAGCAGATGGCAAGGCATCATACGAATTTGATATTCTTGAAGCAGACAAAGAAGAAATCAAAGTAGAAGTAGATGCAACAACCGGAAAAATCGTTGAGGTCAGCTACGAAGAATATCAAATCGGCAAAGAGTAATTCTGATTAACTTCTAACGCTCAGCCAAAATCAGGCTCAAAACTCGAGTCTGGTTCACTTGAGTTTAGCCCACTTGGGCATGATTCAAACAAAAGCTGTATTCCGCATCACGGAATACAGCTTTTTCTATTGTGGAGCCAGCATGCAAAGTATGCTTTGTTTTCTGCCGGCTTAAAAAAGCAAAAAGCCCTACAAGCTATTAACTTGTAAGGCTTTAAACATAAAATTGGCGGAGTGGACGGGACTCGAACCCGCGACCCCCGGCGTGACAGGCCGGTATTCTAACCAACTGAACTACCACTCCTTAATACATAAGTCGTTCAGAAACTATATGTATTTATACGCTGATCTTTTGGTGGGTGCTAACGGGGTCGAACCGCTGACATTCGCCTTGTAAGGGCGACGCTCTACCAACTGAGCTAAGCACCCTGCCTGACCAACGAGGCGGCATAATACATGAAATCCGGGGAATTTTCCAACCTAATTTAAAAATATCTAATAATTAAATACAATCAGGCTATTTTTATACTGGTAGCATACTGCCTGACCCCAATATTGCATCTAATCAGGCTTTATCTAAGCGCAAACTACCCGTACTTGTTTAATATCAGTCTCGCCCAGCAGTACCTTATAGATACCATCCTGCCTGAGCGTACGCATGCCTGCTCTTAATGCGGCGGACTGCAACTCACGCAACGGCGCCCTAGTCTGAATCAGATGCCTAACTTCCGGACTGACAGTCATTAATTCATGAACCCCCACGCGGCCACGATAACCGGTTTTGTTGCAATGTGGACATCCTGTTGCTTTGTATAAAGTGTATTTCCCATTCTTCGAAAAGTGAGATTTCCAATTTTCGATTGCATCATCACGCGCTATAGGTGAACCTTCAAGAAACTCCGCTAAAAGCTCATCAAATTCCTGAGCATCAGGCTCATAAGCCTGCTTGCATTTTCCACACAATGCCTTTAATAAACGTTGCGACAGCACCCCCAGCAGTGCATCTGCAAAGTTGAACGGATCCATACCAAGATCCAGTAATCTGATCACACTCTCTGGTGCAGTGTTGGTGTGTAATGTTGATAGCACTAGATGGCCGGTCAGGGATGCTTCGATTGCGATTCCGGTAGTTTCCTGGTCACGCATTTCGCCGATCATGATCACATCTGGATCGGCACGTAAAAAACTGCGGACTACACTCGCGAATGTTAAACCAATCCGGCTATTAACCTGCACCTGTCGCAGGCCAGCCTGACTGATTTCTACAGGATCCTCCACCGTCCATATTTTTCTATTTGGTGTATTAATATACCCTAGCAGTGAGTGCAAGGTGGTAGTTTTGCCTGATCCAGTCGGACCACATACAAGAACAAGTCCATAAGGACGCTCAACCAAAACTTTCAGAGTTTCCATAATATCCGGAGCACAGCCGAGTTTTTCAAGCGGCAAGGGCTTAGCCGGTGCCAGTACGCGCATCACGACATCTTCAAGACTATTGCTGGTTGGTATAGTCACTACGCGCAATTCAATCTTGGCTGGACCAAAGCGCTGAAATTCAATTTTGCCATCCTGCGGTGTGCGACGATTGGAAATATCCATTTGTGCCATGATTTTGATACGGGAAATGATTGCATCACGGAAATTGGCAGGAATTTCTACATACTCTGCCAAAGTGCCATCTTTGCGGAATCTGATACGCGTATTTTTCTTACCCGGATAAGTTTCAATATGAATATCAGACACCCCACTACTGTGAGCATCCAAGATAATCTTGTTAACAGTCTGTACCAGCGTATTATCAGACTCGGCAACTGGCTCCAGGCTAAGCTCCAGACCTTGATCTTCAGTAGACAATCTGGACGTAAGATCATCAATCTTCACTTCAACTGGTGCCTCATAAAGCTCATATTCGTTATGTGTTGCTCTGGCAGAGGCACCACTCGCTGCCATGGCGGCAGCATAATTATCCGAGATTTGTGCGTGGTAGTACTTTTTGATGGACATCTCTATATCTTCTCGAGATGACATCACCGGTATCACCTTCAACTGCGTGAGAAAACGAATTTCCTCAGTCGCTTTTGTATTGAAAGGGTCTTCAAAAGCAATCACCAACTTGGTGTCATGTATGTATAAAGGCATAAGCCTGTACTTGCGTGCATGTTCAGCACTCACTAACTGGATAACATTTAAATCCACATTGAACTTGGCAAGGCCTACATAAGGAATACCCAACTTTTTGGCTAAAGCACCTTTCAGCACGGATTCTTCCACCACCCCCATTTCTACGAGTATCCTCCCGAGTGGGGTACTACGATTTTGTTGCTGTTTAGTCAAAGCAAGGTGAAGTTGCTCGGCGGTAACAAGCCCCAACTCTTGCAAGGCTTCGCCCAACTTAAGAATTGGGCGCTTTTCCTGATGCAGAATTGCCTGGTCCAATTGTTCGCGTGAGACAATTTCCTGTTCAGACAGATAGTCACCTAGGCGCTGGCGGCGTAGCTTATGCTGATGTGCCACCGCTTCTTCCACGTGGTCTTTGTGCACTAGATTTTCTTTAACCAGCATCTCACCAAGATGCAGGCCTATCTGGAATTTAGTCATTGATTGCTTGGGAATAAAGCAACGTACAACCTGTTCATCATCTTTGGGCAGATAAAGAAATAAACCCTTGCCTGTTTCAGAATAACCTACGGTTTCACCACTTATTATTTCCTTATCAACAAACTCAACGCTATAAGTCTGACGATCAGATGAATGAAACACCTCTTCCGCCCGCTCATGCAAAAGCGCAAGCTGCCTGCGCATGACCAGCGGCCTTAACAGACGGATAGTTTTAACCTGATCAAGATTAATGGTTTCATTGACATCACTACGTGACGCGAGAAAAATAATACTTGAGTCATCCGGAGACATTCGTATCAAATCGCCAAGTGCTTTTTTACCATTCAGATAGTAAATCAGGCAGCTTTCTGGCCCGGACTTAACGCCAACAGGCTCAAAACTAAAATAAGGTGGCGTTGGCCAATCTGACAGAACTTCTAACATTTTTAACGATCCTTTTTTAATCAAGCATGCAAGGCTTGATGCGGTAGTTTGATGTGATCATGAATCAAATGCTTCAATTGCATTATGCCCTGTAAGTAATACTTTTGAAACAAGTGTGTTTAGCCGCCGTTATACCGCATTTAATTCACAAGCTGCTGACTACTTTTAGCTATGCTAGTGGCTTTGACACTCATAAAATATTAGGGAATCTTGAAGGCAATATGAAAATGGCGAATACAACGAAATTATTCGCTGAAAAACCCAGCAGCAGATACAATCATGCAGGCTAAAACCAACGGCTGCTGAAATGCGTTTTGACTTTAAAGTTACAAGGTAGGCAATGAAATGAACAGATAATCTATTTAGCAAGCAATCTAATAGATTAATAATACAAAAACGGGAGCCTTAAGCTCCCGTTCTCATTTGCATCTCAACACAGGCTAACGACAAGGGATAAAGCCCTATCTCAATGAACCCATGGATAATACTTTTAGTTTACTGCGTCTTTCAGTGCTTTACCTGCTGTGAAGCCAGGTGCATTTGAAGCTGCGATTTTCAATTCTGCGCCGGTACGTGGGTTGCGGCCTGTACGTGCAGCGCGTTTACCAACTTTGAATGTACCAAAGCCAATCAATGTAACTGGATCACCTTTTTTCAAAGATTGGGTGATGCTGTCAGTAATAGCATTCAGCGCTTTTGCCGCATCCGTTTTTGTTAAGCCAGCTTGCTCTGCAATTTGGGCAATCAATTCTTGTTTATTCATGGATAGTATTCCTGATTAGTTAAGACGAATTTTTATCATATCTCATATTATGCAAAGTGCATCTAATTCACATAACAATAACCATCATAACCGGTGTTTATTGGCTTGAATAGTGCACAATTGCAATAAATCATCAAAAAAGTCATATTTTATGCGCCTGACAGGACTAAACCCTTACCAGATTGAACCCATGGCGCTATTCAGCGCCGGTACTGTTACAATTATTAAGCATATAATCTTAACGAAAGTCGCGGATTATGGCATTGCCTTTCGACTATGCAATATCGTAATAACAAAAAAATCAGCTAAGATGATATTGATTACACATGATATTGGTTACATAAAAGTTAGTTAAATCTAGGTGAGTTAAACTATGGGTCAGCACTATCTTAAGCCGCTTTTTGCGCCAAAATCAGTCGCTGTGTTCGGCGCCAGTGACCAGGCTGACTCTGTTGGAAAGATCGTGTTTCACAACATGCTGCAAAGCGGTTATCAGGGTG
>Ga0208753_100429_pt1 | contig 17332 bp, 9 predicted proteins | sample LakWasMet37_LOW7_2_FD_183877 | JGI IMG/M metagenome (GOLD analysis project Ga0208753, IMG submission 183877) | Freshwater sediment methanotrophic microbial communities from Lake Washington under simulated oxygen tension - Sediment Metagenome... | ecosystem: Environmental > Aquatic > Freshwater >... | reverse complement strand
CGTTATCCAACGATACTTCGACAATCTCGCCGGTTACGGTGACGCCGCTCAAGGTGCCGCTGATCGTTTGCGCCGCGGTCTTGGTGATGAAGTCGGTGCTGCTGGTGCCGGTGTCGGCCGAGAATGCGGCCGTGGCTACCGTTGTGGTCGGCGCCGTTTGATCCAATACATAGGCTTGGCTCAACGCCGTACCGTCATTGCCGGCGCTATCGGTCACTTTCAATTTCAAGGTATTGCTAGCGGTCAAGGTAACGCCGTTCCAGGTTAGCGTCGTGCCGGTAACTTTGTTGGTGATGTCCGTCCAGGTCGTGCCGTTATCCAGCGAACCGTAAACAATATCCGTTCCGGCCGGCGCTCCGCTCAAGGTCGCGGTGATTGTTTGTGCGGCCGTGCTGGTGATGAAGTCGGTCGAGCTGGTACCGGTGTCGGCGGAAAAAGCCAAGGCGCTGAAGGTTATGGTCGGCGCCGTGGTGTCGAGCACATACGCTTGGCTGAGTGCCGTGCCATTATTGCCTGCCGTATCGGTGACTCGCACTTTGAGGGTGTTGCTGGCGGTCAGGGTTTGGCCGGCCAGCGACCAGGTATTCTGGCCGATGGTGTTGGTCGCCGTGGTCCAGGTGCTGCCGTTATCCAACGATACTTCGACAATCTCGCCGGTTACGGTGACGCCGCTCAAGGTGCCGCTGATCGTTTGCGCCGCGGTCTTGGTGATGAAGTCGGTGCTGCTGGTGCCGGTGTCGGCCGAGAATGCCGCCGTCGCCACGGTGGTGGTCGGGGCGACCGTATCCAACGTATAAGTATGCGTATAAGCCGTGCTGCTGGCTCCACTGGTGTTGGTCACGCGGGCTTGGAAAGTGCTGTTGCCGGACAATGTCGTGGTGGTTGACCACGTAGCGGCGCCAACCGTCGTGGCTGTCGTGGTAGTTGCCCAAGTTGACCCGTTGTCATAAGACACTTCCACGCTTTCACCGTTGCTAAGAGCGGCGCTAAGGTTGCCGGTAATAGTCTGGGCGGCTGTTTTGGTTATAAAGTCGGTGGCACTGCTGCCTGTATCGGCAGAAAGGGCGGCTGTTGTCACGGTGATACTGGGAGGAATGGGCGAAGTCAAGGTAAAATCATTACCGTTACTACCAATAATGGCGGAGTCGTTAGCATAATTGGCAGTATAAATTCTACCGCCGGTAGTTATCGTAGTCGCCGCATTGGTAAAGGTGCCGGTAATTGGATCGGCAAGATCATTTTTGATCAAAACGTAGGTATCGCCACTGTTGCCTGGGGTATAGCCCACTGTCGGGGTCAGGGTTGCGCTGGTTACATCGACTGCGCCGGTTACATCAACTTGATCATAATTTGTACCGGCGGTAGTGCCGTTAATGTCCACCGCCAAGGTTCCACCTGACGCAATAGTCAGGCCATTACTCAGGGTCAGTTTGCCAACGCCGCTGTTCGTTCCAACAACACCAGGCGACACTGTGCCGCCGCTGTTGACTGTCACCGCCCCGGCGATGGTTCCGGTGCCGCCTAATGTTGCGCCGTTGTTAACCGCTACTGCACTCCCTTGTACACCGGTGATATTTAAAGTCCCCGCTGAAACAGTAGCGGCACCAGAAAGTGTGTTGCTTGCTGATGAAAGGGTCAGTATGCCGTCCCCGACTTTGGTCAGACTTTTTGAGCTATTAACCTCGCTGATTATACCGCTAATGGTCAGACTACCCGCTGTCACACCAAACGTAAAAGAACTGCTAGTCGGTGTCACATTACCTGACTGCGTGTTAGTACCGGTAATATTGACTAATGCCCCAGTATTGGAGATGCCCGTTCCAGCCACCGACAAGTTTTCGGCCACTGTTATGCCGCCTTGAATGCCTAAGGCCGCACCGCTGGACACCGTCGTCGATCCGGCGGTGGTTCCCAGCGCGGATGCGTTTGCCGCCACCAATGTGCCGGCCGAGACAGTGGTTGCGCCTGTGTAAGTATTGGCGCCTGATAAGGTGAGTACGCCAGAGCCAACCTTTGTCAGCGTAAAGCCCCCCGAAACGACACCGCTAATGATCATTTCCCCCGCCGACCACCCCATAGAGGAGTCAGCATTTAGCGTTACATTACCGGACAGCGTGTTAATACCGCTGCCATTGACTAGAACCCCGGCACTGGATAGGCCCGTCCCTCCCACCGATAGGTTTTCGGCCACGGTAATGCCGCCTTGGAATTTCAAATACCCGGTAGAAGTCACTGTTGTGCCCCCTGCTGTGCTGCCTAATGCGTTATTGTGCGCGGCAACCAGCCCTCCCGAAAAAGAGGTAGCACCTGTGTAGGTGTTGTTGCCGGACAGAGTCAGATCGAAGTTTCCTGTCTTAGTAAGATCGCCGCTGCCGCTAATGATGCCGGAGATCGTCGTGTTGTTGCCGATGCTGATGGTGGCGGCGCCCGATAAAGCAATCGCGTTGTTAATATCGGTTGTGCCGGTGATGCTCAGCGTCGAGCCCGTCGCCAGCGTCACTGCGCCTGTACCCAGGTTAGCATCTGCCGCCACGCGCAGGGTTCCGGCGCTTACCGTGGTGGCTCCGGTGTAGGTATTGGTTCCCGACAGGGTTAGCGTGCCTGCCCCGTCCTTGGTCAGCGCGAAGCCGCCGCTGACGACGCCGCTGACTGTCAGATTGGTGCCGGTCGCCAGCGTTATCGTCGAATCCGCCGTCATGGTGACGGTGCCGCCGACTGTCGCGGTGCCGGCCGAGGTGACGGTCAGCGCACCGGCGCTTGATGCGCCGGTTCCGGCTATGCTCAGGTTCTCGGCCAGGGTGATGCCGTTGGCGAGTTGCAGCGTCGCGCCGCTGGCAACGCTGGTGCTTCCGGCGGTGGTACCCAGCGCATTGGCCTGTCCGGCAATCAGGGTGCCGCCGCTTACTGTAGTTGCGCCGATGTAGGTGTTGTTACCCGACAGGGTCAGGGTGCCGCCGGCGGTCTTGGTCAGGGTGCCGTTGCCGCTGATGATGCCGGACAGCGTGTTGCTGTTGGAGGCACCGCTGATATTGACGGTACCGCCGCCCGCCGCCAGCGCGATCGCGTTGTCGATGGTGAGGCCGGTGACACCGACGGTGTAGAGAGTTCCGCCGTCCAGCGTGATCGTACCGGCGGCGAGCATGCTGTCGCTGGCGCCGCTGCCGAAGAAGAGGCCGCCGGCGCTGACGGTGATGCCGCCCAACATGCTGGTGGAGTTTGTCGCCCCGGTCAGTTGCAGGTTACCGCTGCCGGTCTTAGCCAGGGTGATGCCGGCGCTGCTGGTGAAGGCGCCGGAGAAGGTCACCGATGCCGATCCGGTGGCCGCCGTAACGCTGATGGTGCCGCCGCCGGCGCCGATTGCGACCGCGTTGTTGATGGTGGTGTTGCTGGAGGAAGTTACCTCCAGCGTGCCGCCGTCAAGCGTGATGGTTGCTGCTGCGACGCCGTCGAGATTGCTATCCGTGGCGACCGACAGGACGCCACCGGTGATCGAGGTTTCGCCGGTGCGGCTGTTCGTGCCGCTCAGGGTCAGCGTGCCGGCCCCGGTCTTGCTCAGTCCGCCCGCTCCAGCCAATATGCTGGCGACAGTCGTTGTTTTGCCGGTGATATTGGTAAAGGTCAGGGTATAGCCGGAACCGACGGTAATGGTGCTGCCGGTCAGCGTGGTACCGCTGGTGACCGCATCGGTGTTGACGGTCAGGCTCTCGTTTATCGCCAGGTTGCCCGCCAACGTGGTGCCGGTAGTGGCAAAGGCGCTGTTCAGCACCAATATTTGGCTACCGGTAACGTCCGCCGCCGCGATGGCGACCGCTTCGCTAAAGCTGACACCGTTGCTAACATCGATGGTGTCGGTGTCGGTGATATTGGTGACATAGATAGTGTCGCTGGTCACGGTCACGTCGGCGGTGGTCGCCAACGCGCCGTCGCTTAAGGAGAAGCGGATGACGGTGTCGCCGGTCGGCGTGTCGTTGCGATAGAGTACGCCGCGCATCACATCGCGCACCAACGTGTTGGTCGCGTTGCTGTTGAAGCTGATGGTCAGCACGCCATTGGTGTTGGTGAACGTGCCGAACGTGGTGGGGCCTGTGGTTTGCAGATCCGTTCCGCTGACCGTGAAACCCGATTGGCTAAAGCTGAACACATCCGACGACAGCGGCGTGAGGGTCGAGCCGACGATGCGTTGCACGGTCAGGCTGGAGCCGTTCCAGTTATCGGCCAATTCCGTATCGGCAATGGTCAGTGCCGTGCCACCGTCCAGAGCGACCGTAGCGCCCACGCCGGCCCAGGCGACCGAATCGGTGTTGAGATTGGTGATGGTTGGGGCGGTGTTGGCGCTGGTTATAGCAATACTGCCGCCAGCAGTATTGGCTGAATACGCTGTTGTCGTGCCATTGGTGCTGGGATCTGCATTCCCCCTCACGCTGTTGGTAGAAGCAGTGCCGCTAGTTCGATCCCAGGCCCGGTAGGTAAATGTCGCGGTTTCAACGCTCGAACCATCCGGAATATAACGAATATAACTGGTGCTGCTCAATAACAAAGCCGAAGTGCTTGAAACCGTACTAAAAGCGTTCCAAGTGGCATTGTCCGTGGAGTATTGCCAAGTGCCGCTGCCGGTGGTTGCAGTCACCGCCATACCGGATAAAGCGCTGGAGTCCACATCGGCCCAACTTGCATTGGTCAAAAAAGCGGAAACCAAAGTTGATGCGCTGGTAGTCGCTGTATTCACGCTGGTAAAACTTAATGAAGCCGCATTAGTGATCGTCGGCGCATCGTTGACGGCTGTAATACTGGTGCCAAGGCTTACCCCGGCGGCTGAGACCTTGGAGGTAAGATCGTCAGTAGTGGTGTTAAAAGTTTGCCGGGTAGCGCCGCTGGTAAAGGTCGTTGCCGATGAATTTTCAACGGCATAAACGGTCAATGAGCCGGGAGTGCCGTTATAGTTGGAGACGGGCAAGAAGCGGAGCTTTGCGCTGGTGTCAAGGAGTAGCGCGGCCGAAGTGGAAACCGCTGTGCCGCTGACATCGTACCAATTTGTGCCGCTATCGGTGCTGTACTGCCATTTGCCTTCGCTGACGGAATTGGCCGCTTCGGCGCTGATGGCTATGCCGGTAAAGGTATTGCTGTCGGCTGCGTCGCTGAAGTTTGCACCCAACAGGCTAGTGACGGTTGCCCCGGCAGGCGAGGCCGTATCTTCATTCACCGCTGCAAGGGTGGCGCCTGCGCTAAAGCTTGGCGCATCGTTGACGGCGGTTACGCTAATGCTAAACGTTTGGCTGGACAGCGTACCGCTCGCCCCGTCGGAGACACTGAAGGCGATACTGTCGGAACCGTTGGCGTTGGCGTTCGGGGTGTATTTGATCAGGTTGTTGTCGATGTCGGCCTGGGTGAAGGTGCCGCTGGCGCTGACAGTCGCGCCGCTTTTGGTCAAAACGCCCTTGGTTGGCGCGGTGCCGACTGTGTAGGTCAACGCTGCTGCGGCTTGTTCGGCATCCTTGACCTGCAACATCGCCGTGGTGATGGTGGTGATGGAGGCGTCTTCAAGCACCGTCAGGCCGGTGTTTGCGCCGCCGGTGAAGGTGGGGGTGGTGTTGGAGGCGGCGACAGCAGGGCCGATGTTGATATTATCGATTCTGAGAATTGTCCATCCATCTCCAGCCGTGTTATTGCAAACGCCTGTGACACGAATTTCATCAATGTTGCCGAAGGCCGCAATCCCGCTTGTCGTTAATGTTTGCCAAGCACTGTTCGTGATACGGTTAGTGATAGTTTCGGTAATCGATGCGCCCGAAACAGCCACGCCAGCCTTGTACCCCTGAATTGTCAATACGGTTTGTGTAGCCGATGCATCTAACAAATTTCCGACCATTGCAAAGCTATTCAATTGAAAAGCGCTGCCATCGTTGGATTTCATGGAAACGGATGACAAATTGTTGCCACTTGTGGCGCGGACAAGTGAAGGGGCAAAGTCAGTCTGCGTCGGCGTCTGTGTTGTTGAACCGAAGGCACGCAATCCATTACTTGAACCCCCTGTAACGTTGATCCCAAAATCCCAACCTAATTCTGCTAGGTTTGAAATGACTTGATTACCGACAGCACTAGATGAGATAGATGGCATCGCATCGAAATTGGTCGTTGCGGACGGCGCTGCGAGCAGATGGTCGTAGCCTGCCAACACGGCATCGGAGATCGCCTTGTCGGCCTCGATCTGGCCGGTATGGGTTTCCAGCGTCCAGTTCCCGTCTAACGAACTGGAACCGGTGGCATCGGTCGATGCGGCAATGTCGGCCTGCGTGGCCTGCGCCAGCGCCGAAATAAATGCCGCCCCGTCGGAACCCGCCGCCACGTCGCAGCCGTACAGCAATATGTCGCCGTTTTGGGTTAACGCACTGCCGATAGCCGACAGGTCGGCGGCATGGTCTTGCAGGTTTTGCGAAGTCAAATAAGTTGTACCTAAATGCACCGAACCCACTGAACCGTGGGAAAAAATATGGATCGCATCAATGCCGCTTCGGCCCTCAAGAATTTGCGCCATTTGCGCCAAGCCGTCCTGAGCGGCATCCAGCACATGCAGTTCAGCGCCAGGATTGATGCCGTCCACCAAAATTTGGTAATCCGCTACGTTGCTTTCGATAAAGACGATCTCGGTGCGTTGCGGCAGCGGGTCAACGACCACGGCGGGCGGCACAAGTTCAGTCTGGGCTTGGGCAAGCGGGGCCGTATCCTGATTAACGGCCGCAACATCCGGTACCGGCGGGGTAGGCTCGGCCACCGGCGCGGCATCGGCCGCAGCCTGGGCAAGCTTGACCGCATCGATGGCGGCGGTATCCTGTGCCGGGGGGGTAGCATCGGCCACGGTATCGACCGCAGTCTCCACCGCCGCGCCGTCGAACATGATGCGCGGTTCCAGCGCCATCATGGTTCTTCGGGGTTTATGGGGTGCGGGAGCCGACGGATTTGAATTTACTTTGCCGGTTTTTTCTTTAAGCATGGTTTTGATAAATTTCATGTCGGTACTCGGTGCATTGTTGGTAATGAGCTAGCGCGTAGGTCTAGCTCGAAATTTTATGGGTAATGGGCGTGATTTAATTATGGTCGGTTGCCAAGATCCAGCTAGGCAACCAACGGCGCAGAGGCGGACAGGCTTGCTTGGCCTGATTTTTCTTTGAACAGTGATTTGTAAAGTTCATGGGTACTCTCTGCATTAATGATAAGGGCTATTAGCTAAGTATAATTGCGTATTTTAGGCGTAGCAAACAAATCGGCTGTGAATGGCCTTTAATTTAATCCTGGGGCTGGACGGTTTTTGTAACCCCGTCCGAAACGTTTTTGCTAAGCCAAACATTACGCATTGCTCGGATATCGCAAAACGTTAGGAACGGGGTTGCAAACCCCGTCCCGCATAATTGTTGTCGAAAACGGTAGGGACGTGGGCGCAACCCCGTCCCGCTCGGGTAATACACAAGTATCTGCGAGATACCGTCATACCGGCATGGATGCCGGTATCCAGCGCCACGGACGGTAACTTGGCGTGTCTACAGGGTACTTGGGTAACAGAAAGTTTCACCTCCCTGTGCCTGGGTTCCGGCATCCCTGCCAGAACGACGGCGTCTCGTAGACACTTGTGTATAACTGGGGCTGGACGGGGTTTTACGGGTTAATGGGCGCGATTTAATGATGGAAGACAGCTTGCTGGTTGCCAAGCCGGGTTCTCTGTGCCATGGAGGCGAGCTGCGTACGTCCATGTAGCCTGGATCCCGTCATCTGCCGGGATTGACGCTGTCACCCAGGCACTACCGCCGGACGGAGTTGCAAACTCCGTCCGGCTTGGAGCAAATACCGCTATAATGAGAAACACGACAACTATTTTGGAGGAAGGACATGTTAGCCGTAAAAGATACCGGACTCATTAGCCCGGAAGACTACTTAAAAGGCGAACCGCTTAGCGAAGTCAAGCATGAATTGATCGACGGCCAAGTTTATGCGATGGCCGGGGCCAGCGCCAATCATGAAAGAATATCGGTGAATGTTTTAAGAAAATTCGGCAATCATTTAGAAAACACTCCCTGCGAACCTTTCGGCTCGGATATGAAGGTGAGGGTCGGTTCCAATTTCTTTTATCCCGATGTGACGGTCGATTGCCATTTCGACGATTCGGAACCCTATTTCACCGAAACCCCTATCATTATTGTCGAGGTGTTATCGAGATCGACGCGCAGAACGGACGAAACCGTCAAGTTGATGTCGTATATCAATATTCCCAGCCTGCAAGAGTATGTGTTGATCCAACAGGATTTCGCGGATATTCAAGTCATACGCAGAAGCGATGGCTGGCTGCCGAAACATTATTTTTTAGGCGATGACATCACTTTCGAGTCGATTGGCTTAACCTTGCCCGTCGAGGACATTTATCATCGGGTGCAAAACGATGATATGGTTGAGTTCTTAAACAATAAGGCCGAAGCCGGGGAATAAGCGCCTGATATATTGAGCGAAAGTTTGCCGGCATTTTGGTGTGCAAGTTCTGCTTGCAAGGCAGGCAAAGCCTGCACTCCGGCTTTGGATATTTATATCAAATACTTGTGTAACACGAAGTTTCACCTCCCTGTGCCTGGGTTCCGGCATAACCCACAGGGATGTGGGGAATGCAGATATTGCAGGAGCAAATATCTGTCCCTGCCAGAACGACGGCATCCCACAAACCTGGGTGTATGACGCAAGGAGCTTGTCTTGAGAGTCTGTGAATGAATGCCGGGGGTATGACGCCGTCAGCGAGAAACCTACAGCGGATGTTTTTTTCGCGCCTTTCGTGGACAATGCGTAACATCAGTTAATAACATTTTGCTGGGTTGCGGCGGATAAGCAACTCGCATCCACCAACGATGTATACTGCAAACGGTCATGAATTGCGCTTTTTTGAATTCCCTCACCCCAGCCCTCTCCCGAAGGGAGAGGGGGACAAAAGCCGCAATCCGTACCCGTGTCGAGTATACCGCCGGACGAGGCTGCAAACTCCGTCCCGCTTGGAGCAAATGCCGCTATTAATGAGAAACACGACAACTATTTTGGAGGAAGGACATGTTAGCCGTAAAAGATACCGGACTCATTAGCCCGGAAGACTACTTAAAAGGCGAACCGCTTAGCGAAGTCAAGCATGAATTGATCGACGGCCAAGTTTATGCGATGGCCGGGGCCAGCGCCAATCATGAAAGAATATCGGTGAATGTTTTAAGAAAATTCGGCAATCATTTAGAAAACACTCCCTGCGAACCTTTCGGCTCGGATATGAAGGTGAGGGTCGGTTCCAATTTCTTTTATCCCGATGTGACGGTCGATTGCCATTTCGACGATTCGGAACCCTATTTCACCGAAACCCCTATCATTATTGTCGAGGTGTTATCGAGATCGACGCGCAGAACGGACGAAACCGTCAAGTTGATGTCGTATATCAATATTCCCAGCCTGCAAGAGTATGTGTTGATCCAACAGGATTTCGCGGATATTCAAGTCATACGCAGAAGCGATGGCTGGCTGCCGAAACATTATTTTTTAGGCGATGACATCACTTTCGAGTCGATTGGCTTAACCTTGCCCGTCGAGGACATTTATCATCGGGTGCAAAACGATGATATGGTTGAGTTCTTAAACAATAAGGCCGAAGCCGGGGAATAAGCGCCTGATATATTGAGCGAAAGTTTGCCGGCATTTTGGTGTGCAAGTTCTGCTTGCAAGGCAGGCAAAGCCTGCACTCCGGCTTTGGATATTTATATCAAATACTTGTGTAACACGAAGTTTCACCTCCCTGTGCCTGGGTTCCGGCATAACCCACAGGGATGTGGGGAATGCAGATATTGCAGGAGCAAATATCTGTCCCTGCCAGAACGACGGCGTCTCGTAAACTGGGGCTGGACGGGGTTTTAGGCGTAGCTAACACATCGGCTGTGAATGACCTTCAATTTAATCCACCGGTCGAGTTAGGCATAATCAAGTCAACGCTCGGAAAATAGCTACTGAACCGCCCCCGGTCTCGGGTGATGAGTTGATACCCGGATACTGCCGCATGAGCGCCGATAAAAAAATCCGGCAACACATTGCCTTTTTGTCCTTGATTCTTCCTGTACTGCAAAAACGCTTTTCCCGCCAGGAATAACGCTTCTTTAGGGATGAGTTTCATTGCAAAGCCCAGATGTTCGAATAATGCCTCCACCTCCTTCTATGCGCTCATAGCCGACCGAGCACTCTGTGTAAATGATCGGGTTAATAACCAGGGTGTGGAGTGGATCCAGTCTCTCCAAGGTTGCAGCGCTCCATTCGAACCAATCACTTTCAGGAGAGCCCAGATCAGTGATAACGCAACTGTCGACTAGGATGGCCGCCACGATTCTCCCCGTGTCAATGCCATGATGTCATCGGTGCTCATGGTTAATTTGCCTGTCTGATGGGCAGTGCGAAAACGGCTGTCCCGTTTTTTAGCCGTTTTGACTTTGACGATATACCAATGACCGTTTTCGTCCTGTATAAATTCGATCTCGGTTTCAGAGGGTAGAATGCCCATATTCTCCCGTACATGTTGTGGAATGGTCACTTGACCTTTGCTGGTTACACGCATGTTTATTCTCGGGTTTATCGGTAATATTCCAATGGTATTACTTTTTTGGAAAAACAATCCATTCAAGAAAAAATTCCTGCTGGGCGGGCTTGCAAACCCCGTCCAGCATAGCCGAAAACGGGAAACAGCTCCGGCGAAGGTAAGCAGTTATATCTATAATGAGGACCGTAAAATAATAACAATCTGTTATTTAACAGCGGTTTATTATTTTATTGTCATCGCCGGTTAGTTCGATGTACACTGCGACGCCGTTAGCCGGGCTTTCAAGGAATTTAAAGACTTGAAATCCAGATAACAATCCGCCCGGCAGCAACGGGCAAAACACCTCCGCCATGACGCATTGACGCTAGATGGCATAACAACAACATTAAAACAAAAAGGAAAAATCATGGATATTTTTATCGGCTTCATTACCGCATTCCCTTGGACTTGGGCTCCCAGGGATTGGTCGACATGTCAAGGGCAGTCACTCCAAATCCAGCAAAACGCCGCCCTTTACGCTTTGCTTGGCATCGCCTTTGGCGGCAACGGGCAAACTACTTTCCTTTTACCCGAACTGCGCGGCAGACAGATTCTCGGTTATGGACAAAGCCAAGCCACCGGCACCGTCTTTAACTTCGCTCAAAAAAGCGGCGCGGAAAAACTGACCTTGACTGCGGCACAGACCGGCCTAGCTGCGCACACTCACACGGCTGCGTTTACACCCGGCGGCGGAAGCGCTTCGGTTAATATCGCTATCCCAGCGGTTTCCGGTACTAATGGAACAACCAATACTCCTGGAACAGGGGCAAACTTGGGCCAAGCTACCGTGGATCTTTCAGCCTTTGGTGGCGGTTCCGCCGATCCAGTCAACACTTATAGCACCGCCACGGCGAATACCACATTGAAACCGTTTTCGGTGTCGGTACCTGCCGGTTCCGGCACGGTTACTGTCAGCCCCACCGCCACCCCAGCGTCTGCCGCCGTCCCGTTAATGAACCCTTATCTGGCGCTCAACTTCTGCATCGCCATAAACGGTTTATTCCCCAGCCGTAACTAAAACCAGCACAACGGTATGCGCGCTCCGGCGCGCATACCGGCGGAGACTAAATTTAATGACACTAGATACAGTAACCAGCGATTTTTTTGCCGTACACCAAGGAAAGCTGTTGACCGCGGAAGCTGTCGATGGACAATTAGCGTTGGAAATAATGAGCGTGGAAGAAACCCCGCTGTCCGCCGGCCCCAACTCTAAGCGCACACCGTTTAGAGTACTGCTGCGCGGCCCTGATTCGCCTGACCTGCAAGACGGTTGTTATACTTTTCGGGCAAATGACGATGAAAACTGGCGACTGGACGGCATCTACATAAACCGCATCATCGCACCGACCCATTCCGATGGACAGGGCGCTTTTTACCAGATCGTTTTCAGCTAAATGATCCTGTATGAAATAGCTTTGAATATCTGAAGAGACGGTAAATCCGCCTCTTCACTAACCTCATAAGCCGGACGGGGCATGTTGCCCCGTCCGAAACGTTTACATGAGTTAAACATTACGCATTGCTCGGATATCGCGAAAACGCTAGGAACGAGGTTACAAACCCCGTCCCACATAGGCCAAAATAATAAGTTGTATCGCGGACTATCCGCATTTCAACCTCCGCCCCCTGCAAACAATGCCTCGCAAAATTCAATCCATTGTTATGAAGCAAAATACCGCAAATCCATCCTTTCTACGCCTGCCCGTTCATTTCGATACCACCCGCCTGCAAGAGGATTTGGCGCGCGTGCCGACACAGGCATGGCTGGCCCATTTCAATCAACGCATTTACGAGGGGGATTGGAGCGGCGTTCCGCTACGCGCCGTACCCGGCAGCGCTATCCCGATTTATTCAGACCCGAACGCGCAAACCTGGGAAGACACGCCATTGCTCACGCAATGCCCCTATTTCCAGGAAGTTCTACAGTATTTTTGCTGTCCGCTGCTCTCGGTTCGGCTGCTGCGACTGGGGCCGGGAGCGATTATCCAGGAGCATCGCGATCCTATGCTGGGCTTAGATTACGGCGAGGCGCGCATCCATGTGGTGGTATCGACCAACCCTGATGTGGCATGCCGCATAGCCGGCATCGATCAGCATTGGGCGGCCGGCGAGTGCTGGTACGCCGACTTCAACCAACCGCACAGTTTTTCCAACCGGGGCAAGACCGAACGGATTCATATGCTGCTGGATTGCGTTGTAAACGATTGGCTGCGAGCTTTGCTGATGAGTAAATAGTCTACAAGCCGAACGGGGCATGTAGCCCCGTCCGAAACATTTACATTAGTTAAATATTACGCATTGCTCGAATATCGCAAAAACGTTAGGAACGGGGTTGCAAACCCCGTCCCGCATAGGGAGGGCTTTGTGTCTCTTTACCAACTTCGGGATCTATAACAGGCACACTTTCATTAATATCTAAATATGGCTGATATATCCGACCCCGCTTTTCAGGCCTTGTGCCAATCGATACACGACACTCCGTCTCTGCATGAACGCTTGTTCAATTTAACCGATCCCGATGATTTCATTGCCGCTGTGCGGCAATTAGCTTCGATTCAGGGCTACGATCTAAAAGAGGAAGATGTGCGGCAGTCCATGCACACCGGACGAAAAGCCTGGATCGAAAGGAACCGGACGTGATGCCCTTGGATGCGCTTTCCGGATGGATTCCACTGTTTTTGTCGATCCGCGACCATCAACCTACGCTGGACTGGGGCTACATGGGCCGGGAGCGCTTCACTGAGCCGTTTTGCCAGGACACATTGCAAAAGTTGGCATCCAGGCCGTTCAACCGGTTGCTCCGACGGCAAAGCGGGCTGGATTTGCTGCTGGAACGCGCACAGCGTCACCCCGGCTTGCCGCTGAAAGGCATGGTGTTCCACATGAGCCGTTGCGGCTCCACTTTAGCGGCCCAATGGCTGACAGCGTTGTCTGACAGTGTGGTGCTGTCCGAGCCCGAACCGTTGGATACATTACTGCAATGGCCGAAACCCTATAGCGATACGGAGACGGTGCGGGCGTTGCTCGCCGCCTTGGGCCAGCCTCGCAGAGAAAGCGACCGTCAACTTTTCCTGAAAACCGATTGCTGGCACATGGTTCATATCGATCGTTTGTTGACGGCCTTCCCCGGCACACCTTGGGTATTTGTATATCGAGATCCGGTGGAGGTGCTTGTATCGCACCAGCGGATGCCGGGCTGGCATTTGGTGCCGGGCTCTATGACCGGACACGGCATGCAACCGCCTGATGAAGTCATGAACCATTCGTTGGGCCACGGCGCCTGGGTTTTATCGGTAATTATGGACCAAGCCCGGCAGGCCATGGAACGCCACGACAATGGCCTGCTGCTGAATTACTCGGAATTGCCGGAAGCGCTGGAGAGCAAGCTGGCGGCCCATTTTGGCCTGGATTTGACCGGCCTAGGCACCGATAATCTCCGCACAGTAACCGGACGCCATTCAAAGCAGCGCGATACCGCGTTTCATCCCGATAGCGCTGAAAAACGCGCCGCCGCCGACGCGCATATTTTGGAGCTGACGTTCCGCTGGCTGAATAAACATTATCAATTGCTGGAGCAGCTGCGCTTAAACAGCGCGGATCATAACGGTTGATTAGCTTTCTGCGGTCTTAATTAACAGCTGATGTTACGCATTGTCCACGAAAGGCACGAAAAAAACATCTGCTGTAGGTTTCTCGCTGACGGCGTGATACCCGGCATTCATTCACAGACTCCCAAGACAAGCTCCTTACGTCATACGCCCAGGTCTGTGGGATGCCGTCGTTCTGGCAGGGACAGATATTTGCTCCTGCAATATCTGCATTCCCCACATCCCTGTGGGTTATGCCGGAACCCAGGCACAGGGAGGTGAAACTTCGTGTTACACAAGTATTTACGGGATGTGTCGTCATTCCGATAGTCCCTGGCCTGGCGTTGGGCAAGAAGCAGGCCGACAGGCAGACCTTCTGATGTGTTAACTATTTTCGTGTTTTTCGTGGACTACGCTTTTTATTATGAGCATGCGTAACATCAGTTAACAGATCTTATTGAATCAGTCGAAACAGGAATAAACGCAGGACCTTCGACAGGTTCGAGCCGAATTGCAAGCCCACTCCATTCGGCTAAAAAGTTACCTGCGTTATTTACCCATACTGAAAATACCGGTGGAAGCGGGATACCAAACCATGCGTTCATACGGTATTTGGGCTTCTTCGACAGCGAACCCCAATCGAGCATAAAGTTGCTTGGCGCGTAAGTGATCGAAACGTACAGTGAGTGCTACCGGAGCCATGACCTTGCCTGCCGCCATTTGCACGACCTGAAGCACCTGCCCGCCGTAGCCTTTGCCTCGCGCAGCCGGTATCATCGCTATATCCACCACCCGTATTTCATTTTGCCCAAAGTCCAATACCACACGACCGATACGCTCGCTGTGGTATTCCACAACAAAATACATGGCATTGGGAAACATGTCGCCATAACCTTGGGTTTGGGCGCGCCGCTGGAGATCGATGAACTCATCGATAAAATCTTCCTCTGCATCGAGCATACGCAAATCGTCGCGGGTAGTCCGGTACAAGGACTCCATGAAAATGCTGTCCGATGAACGCATCGCCCGTAAGCTTAAACCGTTCGGAAGTTTTATATTGCCTGAAAGCATGAGATTCTCCTTATTATTGATTTGACTCGCGCGACATTGTTCGCAAAATGATAAAGCCAAGTGTATTTTTCTAACTGTGTTGACCTACATCGCCCTGTCAGTCGGTTGACAGCATTTTCTTAAGCTATCGCCTCATAACCTAACCCAGGATGCGTTCCCAGCTTATAATGGAATTGCAAAGTTTCGCCACCTGCAAACGCCGGTTTTCCAGGCAAGGCTTGAGGTATGTTCAGACTGCTGTCGTAATCTTGCAAGCAGGTTTGACCATAGACCACGATCCGGGTCAGAAGCCGTAGCTGATAACGTTGCGACAGGGGAACCGGAATTTGAATCCTTGCTGCGGGCAGGCAATCCGCTGTTATATTCGCCCACTGCTTAATATTTTCCGTATTCAGTTCAAATATTTTACCTAGATAAATCCTGTCGCGCACCGGCACAACAATCTTGCTTTGTTGTTCCGACACGGCCGGTGCATGCTCTTTCAACCGATCCAGCAAACAAGCCTCAACACTGACGGCTTGCGGCACCATCAGAGCATCCGGCACCTGCGCCAGTAAATGACGCGCGATAGACACTTGCGGCTCTTTGCCCAAACAGACGTTCATCGTTTCACTGACGATCACATCGGGTATCGAATCAGAAGGAATTTGGTAGCGGGTCGCGTCTGCGCACACGTACTCGAGTACATGATCTGAAAAGCCAAAACTCTCAATCAAATGTTGCGCGCAACTCAAGGATTCAGGGTGAATATCGATCAACGTGAATACAACTTGCTGCGCTGAAAATACCGACATCAAGGGTAATACCAACAATGCAAAAGGACCGCAACCGGCATACAGGACTTGTACCGGACGATCTTCGCGCGCCACATCCTGCACTGCCGCTCCAGTACCTTTAATGAAAGCAGCGCTGCGTAACACTTCGCGCGCGCAGAAAGCTGCCATCAGCGGCGAAACCGCCATGCCGCTATCGAGTATGGTCCTGCCCTCGCCCAAATTGGCCTCCGGCATCAACTTCAAAAGAGTATGTCGTTCAAGCAAAGCTCTTAAGTCGCCAATATGGGGAATTAAGTCCACTATCGTTTTCTCAGGATCGAGAATATCTTGCGCGATTCTCTTGAGGCTTTCATTATCCTGATTGCTTATCGCTCTAGACCCCTTTGGTAGCGGGGTAATATATTCTGGCGATGACATCATCGATAACTCCTTTTGGCATATAACGGCAAAACTAGGCCGATTAGCTGATTAACGGACATAAAAAAACCGCAGCTCCCGAAAGAGCTACGGTTTTTTTTGCATGCAATTAGATGATTGTTACTTCTTCCGCTTGCGGGCCTTTTTGTCCTTGAGTGACAGTAAACTGTACTTTTTGTCCTTCATCAAGAGATTTAAAGCCTGAGCTGTTAATGTTACGAAAGTGAACAAAAACATCCGGGCCGTTTTCTTGCTGAATGAAACCAAAGCCTTTTTCAGCGTTAAACCATTTAACAATACCTGTAGTCATTTAGTGTAATCCTAGTTTGTAGTAATTGAAGTCTTATAAAGACTGATGAAGCTGGGAAATTAGAGAATTACTTAATGATAACAGGACGAACAAATACATGAACAACTTCGTAAAGATAAGCATAACGGTAAAACTATTTCGAGCTGAGCGCATTCTATAGCCGCAACCTGGCAATGTCAAGTTCGGCTCGCGCTTTCAGCATCTTGATGCCTTCGCATTAATGACATATAACTTAAAAAATCGCAGTTTAATTAGCGTCGGTTTCAATTCAGAATTTTGACGACTCGCCAGTAAATCGTTAGCCTTTGTATGTTGCTTACTCCCATCTTACTCTAAAACCGCTTAACTTTAGAATGGGCTATAAAATCAAGTAAATTACGCATTTGCTGCTCGTTCATGGGCGAGCCCCGTGCCAGTTGGGTTCTTATACGCGCCGCCTTTTCTTGCAGGGTTAAAGTACAAGGCACTTGATATAAACCGTTTCGCCGCACTTCATGGATCAGATATTCGGCAGGATTGAGCCGTGGAGAGTAGCTCGGTGTAT
>Ga0208753_100418_pt1 | contig 17543 bp, 20 predicted proteins | sample LakWasMet37_LOW7_2_FD_183877 | JGI IMG/M metagenome (GOLD analysis project Ga0208753, IMG submission 183877) | Freshwater sediment methanotrophic microbial communities from Lake Washington under simulated oxygen tension - Sediment Metagenome... | ecosystem: Environmental > Aquatic > Freshwater >... | reverse complement strand
CTCTAAATTAAAACGCTTTAGAGGCGTATAGACAGGACTGGCGGATGCTGTATGCTTTATCGGTCGTCATTATCCTTTACCGCCAACAAGGAGCAATTTTCATGAAACGGTTATATTTAGCGCTTATTTCTCTCAGCATGCTGATCAGCTTTTCTGTAGTTGCGGAGCCGTTTATTATCAAGCCGCAAACCCAAGGCGAGGTTACCTTTGTCACGGGTGGAGTGGGGGAGGACGAGCGGAATGCGATGCAAGCAATGCGGGCTGACTACAACTTGAACCTGTTATTTTCGGTAAAGGGTACGGGAGAATATATCAGCGACGTGAAGGTGCGTATCACGGATTCACGCGGCAATATCCTGCTGGAATCGGTGTCTGACGGACCTATGCTATTCGCCAAACTCAAGCCCGGCCGTTATATCGTTAGCGTAGAGCGAGAGGGGCATCAGGCGATCGATAAAACGGTCACGGTCAAGCAGAGAGCTTCGCTGTCGTTCACTTGGCCCCAAGAGCAGGGCGACTAGACAGCTATCTCGCCTGAGGGTGGGTGTCGGCTATTCCGATTCGTTGGGGATGTTGAGTGTTGCTGGAACCTGCCGGGGTGAAGGCGGCTGACGGTCGAACGCTGTTTTCAGCGCTTGGTAATACTCACAGCCCCGATCTTTCAAGCCCGGTCAAATCAGCACTCTGATGCGGCCGCGGCTGTAATCGATCAGTTCCGCCCGCTGCAATTCTGAACCCTGCCCGCGCGCCATGCAAACCCATACGCCTAATTCGGCATATTATCGGGTGGTTTAGCTTGCTTTGAACCCAATAACCGATCAAAGAACTCATGCATCAGCAATGCGCCGAGTATGAGTAACGTGCCTGTTGCCACTTTCATGGTCAGCGGTTCATGATTAACGGCATGACCCAACAGCAACGCCATGACCGGTGAAATTAAAGTAATCAGCGCAACCTTGGTAGCGCTCTGGTGGATGAGTAAATAGTAATAAAGAACAAAGCCGATCGTCGTGGCTATCATCCCCAGGTAGACAATAGATGCCAGACTGATGGGTGAAATTTCAGTAGGCCAATGACCGTCAAATGTTGCCCAGGTAATCAGATAAGCCGGTAGAGACAATAACAGGCCGCCCGTGACCTGGGATAACGCCGGTATTTTTCCGTCGATGCGTTTGACCCAAACCGAACTGACTGCCTGCAAAAAGGTAGATGCCAGTACGCCGACGATACCCAGTACTGCGTCATGACCCAATTGCAAGGCCGAGCCGAACATGACCCACAAGCCGCCAATTCCCAGTACATAGGCCAGCAGTCTGCCCAGGGTTAAGCTCCGCTCCCCTAACCAGAGCGCTGCTAATAAAGCCGTCATCAACGGAGAAAGACCGAATATCACCGAAATCCAGCCGGAAGGAATAAATTGCGCCGCCCAATAAACCACCAGCATCGATCCGTAAATTTGCACGGCCACGGCAAGGTAAGTCAGCAGCGCTTTACGATGCCAGGCCAGGCGTTGTCCGGACAGGGTCAGCATCAATAAAATGCATAGCGTTCCAATCGCCATTCGTCCGGTTACCCCGAACAGAAACCCCGGACCTTCGCCGCTCCATTTGATGGCCAGCGGTGTCGTCGCCCAAAGCAAAACAATACTGATGTAGGCTACAGGTATGCGCATTAATTTAAATCGGGTGCTGTAAAGAAAGATGCCGGCACCGCTTTTCGATAGTGCCGAGCATCAATAGATGACTTAAGATGACTTACTTGATCGGCGCTAATTCAAAAATAACGAGTTCGGCGCTATCGTCGCCGACATTTTCTACCGACATCAGCTCGCCGGTTTCCCAAAAAACTTCACCGGCAGCGTAGGTGTTGGCTTTACCGCCCTCGACGACTTTTAAGGTACCTTTAACCACATAGCGAGGTCCCGGTCCTTCATGGGTATGCCAAGGCGTTTTAAACGCGGGTGGAAACGCGACCCGTATCATTTTGGCATTGACGCTCGGACTGGAAAGTTCCAGTTTTTTTTCTAATAAAACGGTTCTGTTCAGGCCGGGTTTCTCTTGGGCTGAAGCGGCTTGTATGCCGCCCAAGAATAGCGTTGCAAGCGTTGCCAGAATAAATCCCGTTGCTTTGATGGTTGGTATTTTTAACATTTATCGGCCTCTCGATTTTATGGTGGTTAACTGTTTTGTATCTATATTTTGTTGCTTTGTTAAAACAGTCTAAACAAAAATTATACGCTACCGCCTGTTTTTTCTAATTGTTAAATTATTCAAATGCACACAGAATATGCGCATCATTAAAAGGCTTTGACCGACTGAAGCAGCGAGACGATATATTGCGGCGCTGGATTTTTTAATTAGCGGCATTTAAAACACAACACCGAACTGTGCATGAATATTGAAAATATTACCGAAGTAAAAAACTACCTGCTTAATCTGCAAGACCGAATCTGCACGGCGCTGGAATCTGTAGAACCGGAAGCCCGGTTTGTTGAAGACCTTTGGGACAGGGCTGAAGGTGGCGGCGGCCGAACCCGCGTATTGGCTAACGGTCGGGTTATCGAACAAGGCGGCGTTAATTTTTCGCATGTATCCGGTTTTAAACTTCCGCCTTCGGCAACGGCTAAGCGCCCGGAACTGGCGGATCGGCAATTTCAGGCGATGGGCGTGTCGCTGGTCATTCATCCCAACAATCCTTACGTGCCGACATCGCACGCCAATGTACGGTTTTTAATCGCGGAAAAACCGGGCGAACCGACCATCTGGTGGTTCGGCGGCGGTTTTGATTTAACGCCGTTTTACCCGTTTAAAGAAGACGTGCTGCACTGGCATCAAACCGCCCGCGCAGCCTGTCAGCCGTTCGGCGATGATATTTACCCGACTTACAAGAAATGGTGCGACGAGTATTTTTTCCTCAAGCACCGGAATGAAACCCGTGGCGTAGGTGGGCTGTTTTTTGATGACCTGAACGAATGGGGTTTTGAGAAATCTTTCGCTTTTATGCAAAGCGTCGGCAATCATTATATCGATGCTTACCTGCCTATCGTACAAAAACGCAAGGACACGCCTTATGGCGACAAGGAACGCGATTTTCAGCTGTACCGCCGGGGCCGGTATGTTGAATTTAACCTGGTTTACGATCGCGGCACCTTATTCGGCCTGCAATCCGGCGGACGCACCGAATCGATTTTAATGTCCATGCCGCCGGCAGCTCACTGGAAATACAACTGGCAACCCGAGCCGGGCAGTGTCGAAGCCGTGCTTTATGATGAATATTTAAAGCCGCAAAATTGGCTGGGTGCTTGATCTTTAAAGCGGCGGTTTGTCCACGAAAAGCACGAAAGACACGAAAAAACAACCGAAATAATCCTATTATGAAGATTTTCGTGCTTTTCGTGTCTTTCGTGGATAATTGATCTTTTGTGGTTTTAATTGGATGTTTGTATGTCGCCTGAGGTTTCTGGCTTTTCATTTACGCTTGCCTGAGACTAAATTGAAACCTATAATCGAGCATTTTTTTAACAGGCGGCAGATTGCGGCCTGTTTATTCCTTTTAATTATAGACGGAAGCAATGACTAGCCACATTATGCCGACCTACGGACGCTTGCCCATAACCTTCGAACGGGGAGAGGGTGCATGGTTGTTTGATCAAAACAATAATCGCTATCTGGATGCGGTATCCGGCATAGCCGTGTGCAGTTTGGGCCACGCTCACCCGGCGATACATCAGGCCATCTGCAAACAAAGCGAAAAACTGCTGCATACCTCAAACCTGTACGGTATCGCCGTTCAGGAGCAGTTGGCCGATAAGCTGATCGAAAGAAGCGGCATGGATAACGTGTTTTTTTGCAATTCCGGCGCCGAAGCTAATGAAGCCGCAATCAAGTTGGCGCGTAAATACGGCCACGAGCAGGGCATAGAAAACCCGGCGATTATCGTCATGGAAAAAAGCTTTCACGGCCGCACGCTGGCAACGCTGAGCGCTACCGGCAACGCTAAAATTCAGCAAGGCTTTGCGCCGCTGGTTGAAGGCTTTATTCGCGTACCGTACAACGACGTCAACGCTATCGAACAAGCGCTTGCGCAGCATAACAATGTCGTCGCCGTCTTGGTTGAGCCCATCCAAGGGGAGGGCGGAGTCAATATCCCCGCTGCCGATTACCTTAACCGAATCCGCAGCCTGTGCGACCGGCATAACCTGTTGATGATGCTTGACGAGATCCAGACCGGCATTGGTCGTACCGGTAAGTTTCTCGCCTTCCAACATAACGGGATATTGCCCGATGTCTGCACGCTGGCCAAAGCGCTGGGCAACGGCGTACCGATAGGCGCTTGTCTGGCACGAGGCAAAGCGGCCACGATATTCACCGCTGGCAATCACGGCTCCACTTTTGGCGGCAATCCGTTAGCCTGTAGCGCGGCTTTAGCGGTATTGGCGACATTGGATGCCGAAAACCTGATCGATCAGGCCGCGCAAAAAGGCGATGCTATCAGCGCGGCGTTTAAAGAACAGTTACGCGGCAATGCGCATGTTGTCGATATTCGCCACAAAGGCATGATGATCGGCATCGAACTCGACCGCCCATGCACAGAGTTAGTACAAGCCGCGTTGCAAAATAAGCTGTTGATTAACGTCACCAGTGAAAAAACCATTCGGTTGTTGCCGCCGTTAATTATTAATCAGCAACAAATCACTCAACTCGTAGAAACTTTATCGGCGCTTATTTATAAGCATACAGACACTCCCTATGAATCCTAGACATTTCATCAGCCTGCTTGACTTATCCGGCGACGAATTTCGTAGCTTGATCGACAGAGGCATCGTTCTAAAAAACAACCGCGATCCGGATTACCAGCCGCTAAAAGGCCGGGTTTTGGCGATGATTTTTGAAAAATCGTCGACGCGTACCCGCATTTCATTTGAATCCGGCATGAGTCACTTCGGCGGCAGTGCATTATTTTTATCGCCCAGAGACACCCAGTTGGGTCGGGGCGAGCCGCTGCAAGACAGCGCCAGAGTCATCTCCAGCATGGTCGATTGCATCATGCTCAGGACCGATAAGCACGAAACGGTGACCACCTTCGCACAATATTCGAGCGTTCCGGTGATCAACGGCTTGACCGACTTACAGCATCCCTGCCAATTACTGGCCGACATGCAGACGTATTTTGAGCACCGCGGCGACATCAAAGGCAAAACGGTGACCTGGATCGGCGACGGCAATAATATGTGCCACTCTTATATCCATGCGGCAACGGTGCTGGACTTCACGTTGAACATCGCCTGCCCGAAAGGATATCTGCCCTTGCAAGACATCGTCGAGGCAGCCGGAGATCGCGTCCGGTTCTTTGATACGCCGCTGGACGCCGCCCAAAACTCAGATCTGGTGGTTACCGATGTTTGGGCCAGCATGGGCCAGGAAGAAGAACAAAAACAACGCGAAATGGCTTTTAAGGATTATCAGGTCGATGCCGGGATCATGAAAGCAGCACATAGCGCTGCGCTGTTTATGCACTGCTTGCCCGCCCATCGGGGCGAGGAAGTCAGCGCCGAAGTAATAGACGGCCCTCAAAGCGTTATCTTCGATGAAGCCGAAAATCGCCTGCATGCGCAAAAGGCACTGCTGGAATTTCTCCTGTGCAAAAAATCACGTTAGAATTAGCCTTAATCGCATCGGCTCCCTATCGATTGCGACATATCCACCATTCCCGGCAGTCGGTCGCATGGGTTTCTACCGATTGCGACACTTCCGCCATTCCTGGTAGCCGTCAGGTGAACAACCATTGAGATTCAAGTGAAAAAAATACTAAACTCGTTTTTTATCCTACTGGTAGCTTTGGGCACAGCCCAGGCCGAAACCGTTTATGTTACCGATAACCTGAATTTATCGCTCAGGAGTGAAGAAAATAACAGCAGTAAAGTTGTAAAACTGCTCGCAACCGGCACCCCGCTGACGATAATAGAAGAAAACAAAAGCACCGGATTCGCCCATGTCCGCCTGAATGACGGCACGGAAGGCTACATGCCGATCCGTAATACCATGAAGGAGCCGCCTAGCCGTGCTCAATTGGAGATCGTTAATAAAAATATGGCAGCGTTGCAGTCTGAAAATGCCACACTGAAAGCTGAGTTGTCTACAGTAAAAGAATCCATCACGCCGGGAACGTCTCTTGAACAGTCCTTGGCGACAGAACGTGATCAGCTAAGTAGAGAACTCAGCGAACTGAAAAAAACCGCCGCCAGCACCGTGGAATTAAAAAACCAGCGCGATGAGCTTCAAGAACGCGTGGTTAATGTTGAACGGGAACTGCAACAGTTCAAACTTGAAAATCAGGCCTTGCAAGACACCGCCAATCAGGACTGGTTTTTATACGGCGGCATACTGGCTCTTATCGGTGTTATTTTAGGATTTATTTTGCCTAAGCTCAGCTGGCGTCGCAGCAGAAGCAGCTGGGATTCGTATTAATTTAGGCAAAAGGCGAAGGGCTAAAGGTACAAAAGCGCTTTCGTCCCTAGCTCCGTAGGGTACGCTGTGCGTACGAGGCTGTGAAAGTATTCGTTTTTAGAAAAAATTAAAGAATTCACCACGAACGACTGCATGAATGCAGGAGGTAGCGCAATGCAGGAGCAATTGCCGAGACACGAAGAGAAATAATCGTTTTAATTCAATACATTGAAAACTTCGTGTTCTTCGCGCCTTCGTGGTAAAAAATGTTTTTAGCCTAATTTGGATGATACTTTCACAGTCTCGTACATTTCTCAGTTACGCCTATCAACTCAACAAGGTACGTGCCGCGTACCCTAACTAATCTTTTAGGAATTGCTCACATGAGTGACAAAAACACCCGCACCTTCTCTTCCCAAGTCGTTGACGGCATGGAGCGCGCTCCGAGCCGCGCTATGCTGCATGCGGTTGGTTTTAACAATGAAGACTTCAAAAAACCGCAAATAGGCATTGCTTCAACCTGGAGCATGGTCACGCCTTGCAACATGCATATCAACACATTGGCCGATGCGGCAGCGCTTGGCGTTAACAATGCCGACGGTAAAGCCGTCATCTTTAACACTATCACTATTTCCGACGGCATTTCGATGGGCACCGAGGGCATGAAATATTCGCTGGTGTCCCGCGAAGTGATTGCCGATTCGATTGAAACCGTGGTCGGTTGCCAGGGTTTTGACGGTGTTGTCGCGATCGGCGGCTGCGACAAGAACATGCCGGGCTGCATGATGGCTTTGGCACGATTAAACCGTCCGGCGGTGTTTGTTTACGGCGGAACGATTATGCCCGGCTGTCACAAAGACAAAAAACTGGATGTGGTTTCGGTATTCGAAGCGGTCGGCGCCAGAGCCAATAACCAGATCGACGACGCCGAATTGGCTGAAATCGAAGCCAAAGCCATTCCGGGAGCGGGTTCCTGCGGCGGCATGTACACCGCCAATACCATGGCTTCAGCCATTGAAGCGCTGGGTATGAGCTTGCCGAACAGCTCCGCACAGGCCGCCATTTCAAACGACAAACGCCTGGATTGCGAACGCGCCGGCGCGGCCGTTTTGGAACTGTTGAAAAAAGACATCAAGCCTCGCGACATCATGACCAAAGCGGCATTCGAGAACGCGATTACCGTAGTCATTGCGCTAGGCGGTTCGACCAATGCGGTATTGCACATCCTGGCGATGGCGAACGCGACCGGCGTCGATATTACCCTGGACGACTTTACCCGCATCGGCAAACACGTACCGATGCTGGCCGACTTAAAACCCAGCGGCCGTTATCTGATGACCGAATTGATCGAAATCGGCGGCATTCAACCGTTGATGAAAACACTGCTGGCTAAAGGTTTGCTGCACGGCGATTGCTTAACCGTTACAGGTCGTACGTTGGCCGAAAATCTGGCCGATGTAAAGCCGTATCCTGAAGATCAGGATGTGATTCACTCGCTGGATAAACCGATCAAGAAAGACAGTCATTTGGTTGTCTTGTACGGCAATCTGGCCTCCGGCGGTTCGGTCGCCAAAATCACCGGCAAAGAAGGGCTGGTGTTTACCGGCACCGCCAAAGTATTCGAAGCCGAAGAACAAGCGCTGCAAAGCATTTTGAACGGCGATATTGTCAAAGGCGATGTGATAGTTATCCGCTACGAAGGTCCCAAAGGCGGCCCCGGCATGCGCGAAATGCTATCCCCTACCTCGGCGGTCATGGGCAAAGGCTTGGGCAAGGAAGTGGCGCTGATTACCGATGGCCGTTTTTCCGGCGGCACTCACGGTTTCGTGGTCGGGCATATCACGCCGGAAGCCTATGTCGGCGGTGCGCTGGCGATAGTCGAGAACGGCGATACCATTACCATTGATGCGGAAAACAACGAACTGAAACTGCATGTCAACGAACATGAAATCGCCCGTCGTCTTGAAAAATGGCAACAACCTGCGCCGCGTTATACGCGTGGGGTGTTGGCGAAATATGCCAAGTTGGTGAGTTCGGCATCGCTGGGTGCGGTTACGGATAATTTGGATTGATGTATTTTCGTCTTTACCATGAAGACACGAAGAAAAATCCGTAGAATGGGGTGACATAAGGAACCCTATCGTTTTTTCATTCGCTCACCCTACTTGTCTATACGAGTTTCTATGAAGTGGAAAATAATAATCCAGCGTTTGCGGCTGAAATGAAGGCGTTGAGAAATGATCAAACACCTGCCTAATTGGTTGAAAGCCCTTGTTTTATTGGTTTTGATAGTAGCTGTTGTGCTTGTATGTCCATACTTTTTCAGTTTTCCGTCTCCCCTGTCAAAGGGAGATAACTGGCAAGCGGTATGGGGACAATTCGGTGATTATGTCGGCGGTATTCTTAACCCGCTATTTTCTTTAACTACGATTTTTGCTTTGCTTTACACGATAATATTGCAAAGCAAGGAACTGCGTGAATCCACTGAGCAACTAAGATTATCGGCAGAGGCGTTTCAAAAACAAAATACGGTGTTAGAGAAACAACAATTTGAGACTACGTTTTTTCAAATGCTGACGTTGTTCAATGAGATTGTTAATTCGATTGAAACTACGACCTATATCCCTGAATATGTAAATGGTGGCGATGGAAGGCTCATTCCATTGCCAATTAGAAAAGAGGATGCAGAGGTAATCAAAGGTCGTAAATGCTTCAATGAGTTTTATGAAAGACTTGAGCTGAAATATCGCAACAACGGCTATTCTCGATCTACAGTCCCAGAAAAAGACGAAATTAGACAAATTAATGAATTCTATAATTTGTTTTACTCAAAACACCAATACGAACTCGGACACTATTTCAGGATGCTGTATAACATTATAAAATTTGTAAAAAATAGCAATGTCTCCGATAAGCACTTTTATACAAACATTGTCAGGGCGCAACTGTCTAGTCAGGAACTTCTCCTTTTGTTCTACAATGCGCTAAGCGATTTGGGTAGCGAAAAGTTCAAACCCTTGATTGAAGAGTTTGCATTACTCAAGACTGTTCCGAAAAATGAATTATTGCAATCTGTAACGCATCCAAAGCTATATGCCAATAGTGCTTATGTCAATTCAGAACAAGCACTATAAGCTGCTATAACAGTCGAGCCCAGTAGGGTGCGCTGCGTGCGCCTTCTTTGGAGAATGGGATAACTCTATACTCAATTTTAGCAATGAGCTTGTTTATACTTAATGATTCAAAACCTTCAAAAAATGGATTATCAAAATGTATACGCTCTATAAAATCAATAGCGATGAGCTAAATGAAAATTTTATCGCTGCCGTAAAAGCGCAATTTCCACATCAAACTATTGAAATTTCCATTTCTGAAATTTCACAAGTTGAACAGGATGAAACGGCTTATTTACTGGGTAATCCTGCGAATAAAGCTCGACTTTTGGCAGCAATTGCACAAGCTGAAAGCAATCAGCTCATTGATGTTGATATAGATAAGTTATGAATGTCAGCTTTGAGCCCAGTGCTTTTGATGATTTTAATCAATGGGCAATGGTTGATAAAAAATGTTACAAACGCATTATTAGCCTGATTAAAGACATTAGCCGCAATCCTTTTCAAGGATTAGGCAAGCCAGAAGCCTTAAAATATGAATTACAGGGCTACTGGTCACGACGCATTGATGATGAGCATCGTTTGATTTATAAAATTGAAAACGATAGGTTGATTATTGTCAGTTGTAAATACCATTACAAAAAATAGCGCCTAGGATATGCTGAGACACGAAGCGCATCTGGTTCATGTTGTTCAGCCAAGTAGGGTACGCTTTGCGTACCTTTTTTGTACAAGTTCCCAAGCAGGAGCTGGGAGTTTGCAAAATTGGAGGTGATTTATGAATATTGAAACAATTGCCGAGCAAGCATTAAAACTTGAACCGGCTTCAAGGGCGTATATTGCAAAGATATTGCTGGAGAGTCTGGATTATGAAGAAGACTTTATTATTTCGGAAGCATGGCGGCAAGAAATACAAAAACGCTGTAAAGAAATAGATGCCGATCCTTCGCTATTGATTGATGGCGAACAATTTATGGTTGAGTTAAAACAACGTTACTTATGAAATTTTTTCTGCATCCTCAAGCGCAAGAGGAGTTGGAACAAACGATTATTTTTTATAAAAAACAACAAGCGGGTTTAGAAAAGTGTTTTATTGAAGCTGCGGAAGATGCAATTAACAGGGTATGCCGAAACCCGTTGTTGTATAGAAAGATAGATGACGATGTCAGAAAATGTCGGCTATTGCATTTTTCCTTATGCGATTATTTTTCGGCCAAGAACGTCACATATAGAAATAATTGCTGTCATGCACTTGAGAAAACAGCCCAATTACTGGCAATCGCGAAAATAGCTCATGGAACCACAAAAATCATTCGTCAGCTGGTTTAGAGATTCATCCCCTTACATCCACGCCCACCGCAACAAAACCTTTGTTGTTTTCTTTGGTGGCGAAGCGGTATTGGCTGACGATTTCAATCACCATGTCCATGATTTCGCCTTACTGAACAGCTTAGGTATTCGCCTGGTTTTGGTTCACGGCATACGCCCTCAGATCGATCAGCGGCTTGCCAAACTGGACGTTCCCGCTCGTTTTCACAAAAATCTGCGCATTACCGACGGTGTCGCATTGCAATGCGTTAAGGAAGCCGCCGGATTGGTTCGCGTGGAAATTGAAGCGCTGCTATCGATGGGGCTGGCTAACTCGCCGATGGCGGGGGCCAAAATCAAGGTGGCTTCGGGCAATTTTGTCGTCGCCAAACCGATAGGCGTGATTGACGGCATTGATTACGGCCATACCGGCGAAGTTCGTCGTATTGATAGCGCGGCCATTCATCAGCAACTCGATCAGGACAATGTGGTGTTGATCTCGCCGGTCGGTTATTCGCCGAGCGGCGAAGTGTTCAATCTGTCGGCCGAACAAGTTGCCACCGAAGTTTCGATTGCGTTAAAAGCCGAAAAACTGGTTTTATTAACCGAACAAAGCTGCTGCAACCCCGACAACGGCGCACAAATCCAGCAAATGACCATCGCCGAAGCCGCCGCGTTTTTGCAGCAACACCCGGATATATCGACCAGTATCAGTTTGCCGCTTAAAGCCGCGATGCAAAGCTGTCGATCCGGTATCGACCGCGTACATTTGATTAACCGGGGTATCAACGGCGCTCTGTTGCTGGAATTATTCAGCCGTGACGGCATCGGCACCTTGATCAGCTCGACGGCGTTTGAAGAATTGCGTCCTGCGACCCTGAACGACATCGGCGGCATTCTGGAGCTGATCAAGCCATTAGAGCAACAAGGCAAGTTAGCCAAGCGCTCCAGGGAAAAAATTGAAATGGAAATCGCCGATTATATTATCATCGAACGCGACGGTCTGATTATCGGCTGCACCGCTCTGCACCCCGATGTGCAAAACCGCTTCGGGGCGATTGCCTGCCTTGCCGTACATCCCGATTATCGAGGTTCGTCCAGGGGCAACCGCATGCTTGAATATGTTTATCGCAGGGCAGGGGAGCTCAAGCTTAAAAAATTATTCGTGTTGTCCACGCAAACCATGCACTGGTTTATTGAGCGGGGATTTTTATCGTCATCTATCGCCGATCTTCCCGACCGGCTCAAGGCGTTATATAACCCGCAAAGAAACTCCAAAGTTCTTTGTAAAGACATTTCATAACAACTTCCCATGACCAATAACTCAGCCTGTGTATCAATCCTGCAACTATCCGATTTGCATATTCTGGCGGCCCCGGAAGATAAAATGATGGGGATTAATACCGAGCATTATTTCAATGCCTGCCTTGAGCAGGCCTTTGCTGAAAAACATCATTTCGATTTGATTCTGCTGACCGGCGACTTGGCTCAGGATCCTTGCCAGGCAAGTTACCGGCGCATCTTAACCAGCGTTGACGCTTATAAAACGCCATGTATCTGCCTGCCCGGCAATCATGACGATTATGACCTCATGCAGCAGGTATTTAATACCGACAGGATTAACTGCCGCAAACAGGTTAAGCTGGATAACTGGCAGTTGATTAGCCTGAATAGCCGGATACCCGGAGAGCCCGGCGGCCGTTTATCGAAAGATGAATTGATGTTTCTTGAAAATTGCTTAACTGAAAACCCGGATCGTCACGCGCTCATCGCAGTTCATCATCATTTTATGGAAACCAAAAGTCCGTGGATGGACACCATGATCATAGAAAACAGCCGGGAATTATTGGCGATAGCGGGCAAATACCCGCAAGTAAAAGCCGTCACCACCGGTCATGTCCATCAAGTCATGGATATAAAAATGGCGACTTTCCGGGTATTGGGTGCGCCTTCCACCTGCTTTCAATTTACACCCGAAACCCCTGCGTTCAGTGTCAGCGATACGGCTCCGGGCTATCGATTAATAGCGCTGTATGCAGATGGCCGGGTCGAATCCGAGGTTATCCGCTTGCCGGAACCATTGACCGAGTTGCAAGCCAATACGCATGGATATTGAAAACAGCCGCAAGCTTCATTACAACGTCGTCATCTCCAGAATTTCCTGCCCGACCAGCACACACTGATTCTCCATTTGAGCATAAATAAAGTGCATCCGGTAGGTGCCTTTGTATATGTACCCATAGACTTCCAGAACGTCAAACTTGCCTTGCCCGGCAGGGTTTTTTATCGGTTTAAGCACGGTAACATGCTCATCAATTTCGGTTCTGTCATCTAAACCGAAGTGAAAATCCAGTAGTTTTTTTGCCTGAATGACGGCCTCCGCCGAACAATGATGCACCGCTTCAGCGGATGCAAACCTTGAGGTCGTAAGCAGTAAGACCAGCATGACGTATTTAAGCATTTTCGCTCCGGAAAAAATTTATAGGGTGAGCGGCCGGAAACGCGGTGTATTGCGTGCCGGCCTTAGGATTTGGTTAAAAATAACTTCCCGAAACGGGATGCCATCATTCCCATGCTTCGCGTCATTGCCATTAAGTTAAGTGCTGTAGGAGCGGGCCATGCCCGCGATGAAGGTGCGACAAATCTCAATCGCACCGCTAAAATGTCGCGGGCGCGGCCCGCTCCTACTATGTTATGGTTCTTCGCAGAGCGAGGGGGAACCATGCGCGGAAGTTATTTTTGGCGAAATCATTAATACTGCGATCTTAGACTAACTTAATAGCGCATAGTATGTGTTAAAAAACTGGGTACGATCAGCCAAGCCGTTCGTTCCGCCATTAACTTTTTGGGTGACGGCTGTTATTACAGCATCGCTTGAACCGCCGTCGCAGACCGTCCACAGGTTGACTGAATCGAAGAAAAATCCTGCCGATGCCAGTGGATAGCGGGTCGCCGCTAAGTCAGGGTTGGCAATGGTATCTTCATTGACAGCTTTACCGAAAGCGGCGTAATTCGACTTACCCGTCAGTTGGATATAGCCGCGCCCCCTGAATGTGTAGCCGTCGCCGCTGGCTTCGTCGCCATTGCCCATTCTGTCGGCATAGACTCTAGCGCCAATCTTGGCTGGATTTCTCGCATAAGATTCGTTTAACGGTTCGGGAAAGTATTTTGGAAAAGTTGCCGCCAAGCCATCGGCTGAATAATTTAAATTTTCATAGACCACCGTAAAGCTTGCACTTTCGTGAGCGCATTGCGCCAGGAAGTGCGCTAATCTTAAAGCATTCGTTATAGCGGGTATAGCGGGTATCTGGGCAATGACTTCATCGGGAACATGGCCTTTAAGGTTTTCCAGATTAAAGCCTGTTGATGAAGACGAAGACGAAGAAGTTGACGATGGCGATGCTGGAAACAGCTGCGCCCAAGTGGCGTCGCCTACAATTCCGTCTGCGGTCAGACCGTTTTGCGATTGCCATGTCTTTACGCTTGCTTCGGTGCCTGATCCGAAAATCCCGTCGGCGCTTAGGCCTAGACGAGTTTGGAGTGTTTTAACATCATCGCCTGTTGAACCATTTTTTAATAACATGACATCTCCTGTTGATTGTTTTAAATAGCGGCTAGGGCGCATTGCATGTTATCAGGGGATGCAATGCTTTCTTACTACGGTTAGGTCGGAAGTTACAACTCATCAATACGGGGAGCGGAAAAAACTCTTCTAAAGCATTGGGTTTGGGTACGCTCTACGGCGGATATGCCTCTGCGAGAACCAGATTTTGGCCTATCTCTTTCGCGGCTGTAATCGACAGTGGGTAATAACATCAGTTTTTAATCCCAATGCCCTTATGCAAAAGGTAAAGGCTAAATAAGGTCAGGGTAATAATAAAGCCGCCGGTAATGATAAAAGTCATCTGAATATCAATATCCGTCACGCCTATCAAGCCGTAACGAAAGGCATTGATCATGTACAAAATGGGGTTGCCCAGCGAGATGATCTGCCAAAAACCAGGCAGCATGTCTACGGAATAGAAAACGCCGCCCAGATAGCTTAGCGGGGTTAATACAAAGTTCGGGATAATCGAAATATCGTCAAAACTCTCCGCAAGTATCGCATTGATAAAGCCCGCCAAAGAAAATACAGTGGCGGTCAGCACCGCGACCGACAGGGTAATGGCGATATTATTAACGCTAATATCGGTAAATAATAAAGAGATTAAAGCCACAACAACGCCCACCAGTAAGCCGCGGATAATGCCGCCGCTGACATACCCGCCCAGAATCACCCAGTTGGGTATCGGCGCAACCAGCAACTCTTCAATATTGCGCTGGAATTTGGTCGAGTAAAACGAAGACACGACATTGGCATAGGAGTGACTGATAACCGACATTAAAATAATGCCGGGGACGATATAGTCCATATAGCCGGCGCCGCTGATAGTGCCTATGCGGTCGCCGATCAGCTTGCCGAAAATCAGGAAATACAGCGCCGTGGTGATGGCCGGAGGCAGCAGGGTTTGCGGCCAGATCCTGATAAACCGGAATATCTCTTTGGTAACGATGGTCCTAAAGGCAATAGAGTAATTCATTATTTATCGCCTGCCGTTTTTGAGCCGTTGGGGCTTGAGTCAATCAAATCCATAAATAACTGTTCCAGTCGATTAGTCTTGTTTTTCAAGCTGGTGACTTCGATATTCTGCATACTTAACTGGCTAAATAACGTGTTAAGGCTGTGCTCTTTAGGCACGGCAACATTAAGCGTCCTGTCCGTCACGCGCTCGATTAGACAGCCGTCAATCACCGGCGCCGCGGCAATAGGCTGCGCCAGATCGAGCACGAAATGTTCGACATGCAGCCTCGCCAGCAAACTGGCCATATCGGAATTTTCGACAATTTTTCCATGATTGATGATGGCGATATTACGGCACAGACTTTCCGCTTCTTCCAGATAGTGCGTGGTTAAAATGATAGTCGTGCCTTGCTGATTCACTTCCTGCATCATTTGCCACATGGAACGGCGTATTTCTATATCGACGCCTGCGGTCGGCTCGTCAAGAATCAATAACTTGGGCGCATGCACCAGAGCGCGGGCGATCATCACCCGGCGTTTCATGCCGCCCGACAAACGTCTGGACACGGTATCGCGCTTATCCCACAAATCCATTTGTTTAAGGCAGTATTCGGTGCGTTGCAGCGCAAGTTTGCGCGGCGTACCGTAATAACCGGCCTGATTGAGCAAAATACTTTTGACGGTGTCGAACTGATTAAAATTAACTTCCTGCGGAACCAGGCCGATACAGCTTTTGGCTTGCGCCCGCTCGCGTCTTAAATCATGTCCGAAGATGCTGACTGAACCGCTGGATTCATTGACCAGCGAACTGATAATGCCTATAGCCGTTGACTTGCCGGCGCCATTCGGCCCCAGCAAGGCGAAAAAATCGCCGGCCTCAACATCGAGATCGATGCCTTTTAAGGCTTCAAAGCCATTATTATAGGTTTTTCTGAGATTACGTAGAGATAATGCATTCATGCTGAAACTAATACTTTAAGGGTCAAGCTACAAGGTTAAAGGCGCGAGGTTAAATGTGCAAGGTTCAAGGCGCAAAAAAACACCTTGAACCTTTAACCTTGAACCTTTACCCTTTACTAATATTAACACACTTCATAGACAAAACCGGATAGCCCGTGCTGAAGAAACCTCCCGAAACCGTTGCCGCTGTAGACTTGGGGTCTAACAGTTTTCACATGATTGTTTGCAGTTTAACCAATGGTAATTTACAAACTCTCGATCGTCTTAAAGAAATGGTAAGACTTGCGTCCGGCCTGGATAAAAAGAATTACCTCGATAGCCGCACCCAGGAAAGAGCTTTAGAGTGTCTGGAACGGTTTGGACAAAGAATCCGTAACTTTCCGCCGGAAAGCGTCCGCGTCGTCGGCACCAGCACCTTACGCCAAGCTAAAAACTCCCAGCAGTTTTTGGAAAAGGCCGAAAAAGCCTTAAATCACCCCATCCACATTATTTCCGGCATAGAAGAAGCCCGCTTAATCTATCAGGGCGTCGCACACAGTCTGGGCAGCAACGCTAACTTGCGCCTGGTTATGGACATAGGCGGCGGCAGCACCGAATACATCATCGGCTCCGGCGACACGCCCCGAGTAAAAGAAAGCACGCCGATGGGCTGCGTGTTGGTCAGTAACGCCTTTTTTAAAGACGGCCAGCTATCCAAAGAGGCCTTTACTCAGGCAACCTTGTTTGCCGAACAGCAGCTTGAGCCGATCCAAAAACAATTTCAGCGCAAGAACTGGGACGAAGCCATCGGTGCATCGGGCAGTTTAAAGGCCATCGATAAAGTGCTTAAAGCCAAAAACTGGAGCAATAACGGCATAACGATGGAAGGTCTGGAGTATCTGGTCGCCCATCTCACTCAGTGCAATCATGTTAACGAGCTTAATTTGCCCGACCTCGATCCTGAACGTCTCCCGGTATTTCCAGGCGGCGTCGCCATCGTCTACGCCACTTTCAAAAGCCTGGGCATCGAGCAAATGACCGTTTCCGACGGCGCGCTCAGGGAAGGGCTCATTCAGGATTTACTGGGCCGGCTCTATGATCATGACATTCGCTCGGCAACCGTGCAGGCCTTGGCCGATCGTTATCATATCGATAAAGAACACGCCGTTCGCGTTA
>Ga0208753_100415_pt1 | contig 17611 bp, 18 predicted proteins | sample LakWasMet37_LOW7_2_FD_183877 | JGI IMG/M metagenome (GOLD analysis project Ga0208753, IMG submission 183877) | Freshwater sediment methanotrophic microbial communities from Lake Washington under simulated oxygen tension - Sediment Metagenome... | ecosystem: Environmental > Aquatic > Freshwater >... | reverse complement strand
GGCGGCAGCTTTTTATTTGTCGATGCAAAGGATACAGAATTGGCAACTTTCTATGCCCGCTATGGGTTTGTAGCGCTCCCCGATGCTCCACTTACTCTGTGCATGCCTATCGCGGACATCCCTTAAACCAAGTGACCGAGAAAATGCAATCGAGCAATAGCCGCCGCTGGCTTGACGAGATCCAGGGACAGCGCCGGAATATCCTATGCGCTGTCGCCAACGCATTCGCCGTTCTTAAACACCCGATAAAAACCGGCCTCCATTTTATGCCACTGTTCATTGCTGGTTAGCGGCAGCGTGGCGATGACGGTGACCACATCATTGGCCGTGGTTTCCTGATTAAAATCAATCGCGACATCTTCGTCAATCAGCCGCGCCACCCCGAATGGCGCGCGCCGGGTAAGCCAGTGCAAGGTGCTGCTGCAAAAACTGAACAAATAGTCGCCATCGGAAAGCAGGATGTTGACGATGCCGAACTGCTGCAATTGAAGACACAGTTCGCCCAGGTAACGAAACATGGCTTGCATGTCGGCGGGTTTATGAGGGTACTTTCGATCCAGTTCGTTGAGCAGCCAGCAAAATGCCGTTTCGCTGTCGGTATCGCCGACCGGCAGATGTTTCCCGGACTGTTGCAAGGCTTGATAGTCGGTTAATTGCCCGTTATGGGCGAAACTCCAAAAACAGCCCCATTGCTCGCGGGTGAAGGGATGGGTGTTTTTCAAGGCGACAGGGCCCCGATTAGCCTGCCGGATATGGCCGATAACGGTACGGCTTTTAATCGGGCAGGCTTGAACCAGTTTGGCAATGGGCGAATCGCAGCAGGGCGCGGGATCTTTAATGGTGCGGCAATCCTGATCCTCGTAAAAGGTAACGCCCCAGCCATCCCGATGCGGTCCGGTGCGCCCGCCGCGTTGCATCAGGCCGGTAAAACTGAAGCGAATATCGGTCGGAACATTCGCGCTCATACCCAATAATTCACACATGGCATTTCCTCACAATGCGATAACGGCTGTCGCCATGACAAACGCTCGTTTTTAAGCCCGAATGTTAGCCATTGGCGCCGACTCCGGCCTCAAGCGATTCCGGCAAAAATGCCGATGCCGAGGCGCGTTCGTAATAACTGCCCTGCACCAAGTCGAAACCGGCATTGCGAGCCAACAGATCGGACTTTTTTTGATCGATTTGTTGCAGGATGCTTTGTCCGTCTGTTGAAGCGACCAACGCTTTTAAATCGCGCAGTTTTTCAAACATGGCATTGTCGCGGACATGGTCAAGATGCCGCGCCGACAAACTGACATAATTAGGGGACAGCTTATTAATCAGGTCGAACGATTGGCCTTCCTGCGCGACGTAATCGAACTTAAGCGCGATTTGATAACCTCTGTGCCGATAATTATCCAGGCCGGCGACCAGTTCCTGGTCATGCCGGGCATAATTGCTGTTTACCGCCATGATGATCACGACATTCTTGGTTTCCAGGCCGCATTGTCCGATCACTTCTTCAAAGTAGGCGCCATGATCCTTTTTAACGCCCAGTATATGGCGCGGATCGACTTCCACGAACAGCGCGCCCTGCAAATGGGTGATAGGCAGGTAATTGAGCATATGCACGGTGCGGGATAAGCGGTCGAAATTGATGATCGACTCAAAATCGCCGGCTTGGTGAGGATGGTTACTCAACAGATTTTCAATTTCGTCTGAATACAAGTATTGGACTTCATGGGTGGAAACCTTAAGTTTAGCGGCATGGCCGACGATCTCGGCGGGTTTCGAGGCCTTACGTATTGGCGAAAAAACACTGCCTATTTTGATTTGACCGAACAGCGCGCTTATTGTTCCTTCTTCCAGGATAAAGGGACGAAAACTGGAACGGTGTTCTTGTCCGAAGCGGTCATTGAAATATTCGACTAAATTTTGTAGCGGCATGAATTTATCCTCACGTCTGATAAAGATTGTACTCATCGGCGGCTGTTCCGCTTCAGGTTGTATGGGCTGTATTGCAGTGGATTCAAATCTTAAAGAATCTGTACCGTTCCCGATTTAAAAAAAAGGCGGGTCGAAACCCGCCCCAAAAACAATCCTTGTAGAGAGAGATATAGGAGGCACACATAAAAATGACATCAAGCACACATTGCAAACACTACCGTAATATTTTTACGGTCGTTCTTTGTGGTTGACTATAGATTAGGAGGATTTTTATTTTTAATAAAGCGATATTATTCGATTATATAATCTAATAAATAGATATAAATACTATTCATCTTAAAAGCCGTCGTTAGTCCACGAAAAGCACTACCTCCATCTGCATGCTGCATTACGCTGATTTATAAGTTGTTTTTTTACTATGAAGGACATTAAGATAATGAAGGGAGGAAAATTAAACGATGTATCGAATAAGGTGATTGTTTGTGTTTTATAAACCCTCTCAATGGGCGGCGGGGCAAAGATTGTGGATAAATTTAACGGTACGGGTGAGATGCCTGACTCCGCCGCAAAACTGGGACAGCGCCATTCAGCTGGAGTGCAAACAGAGCTCTATCTTGAATTAAGGTGTTTTTTGTCTGGGCAATGGGGTCCACTTTACCATTCCCGATTCAACAACAAGGGAGAAAACCGATGACCCTCTCGCATGTATTCGACACTTACGCAAAAACCGCGCAAGGTAGAAAGCTGCATTTCAATGTGATATTGGATGAACAGGACCAGCAACAAGCGATTAGCTGTGCCAAACAGTGGCTGGCCGGCATTAACCTGGAAGATGCGGTCGTTACCCCGGAGAACTGTTTCTTCTATCACAGCCTCGAAGTCACGGCTGACATCAGAGCCGACATTGATAAAAACGGCTACGCTATTTATAAAATGGAAGGATGCCCCAAGTAATACGAGTCGGTTAAACTGGCAGCCTTAAGCAATCTTGGAGAAATAATATGAAAACAGGCATGATCGGCCTAGGCGCGATGGGCATCGGCATGGCCGGGAATATCGCCAAGGCCGGGTACTTGACCGGCGTTTATAACCGCACCGGCGCAAAGGCGCAGAGCTTGGCCGAAGCATTGAAGGTCACAGCCTTCGACCGGCCGGAAGAGCTTGCGGCAAATGTCGACATAATATTGATTTGCGTCTCTGCCGATCAGGATGTGCTGGCAATGGTTGAGGCGATAGCCAATACCATCAAGCCCGGCACTATCGTCGTCGATATGTCTACGGTCAGCAGCGATACCGCCAAACAAGCGGCCGCTATCTTGGCCAAAAAACACGCCGCTTTTCTCGATGCGCCGGTATCCGGCGGCGTTGAGGGCGCTAAAAACGGCACTCTGGCGATGATGGTCGGCGGTAGTTTGGCAGTACTGGATCAAGCCCGGCCGGTGCTGGAAAGCATGACCCGCTGCATTATGCATATGGGCGCAACCGGCTCGGGTCAAGCCACCAAGGCAGTGAATCAAATCATGGGCGCGGGTATCAACCAGGCGGTGACTGAAGCCTTGGCTTTTGCACAGGCTCAGGGTTTGCCGATGGATAAAGTGATCGAGGTCATTTCCGGCGGCGCGTCAGGCAATTGGTTTTTACAGCATCGCGGCGCCACGATGACCCAAGGTCTCTTCGCGCCGGGCTTTAAGCTCGCGTTGCACCATAAGGACCTAAAAATCTGCCAAAGCATGGCCAAACAATCCGGCGCATCGACTACGTTGATCGACATGACCCTTGCCGATTATGAGCGGTTAATGGCTGAAGGTTACGGCGATGACGATATTTCCGCTCTGTATCGAATAAAAGCTATCGATTGAAAGCATAGATTCGGATTGAAAATTAACCTGGACCTGTTAAAGTCAGCTGAGTTTTAAACACTAAATGAGGAAAAGTTATGTCTGATTACAAAAAATACCAATGCGGCGTTTGCGGCCATATTTACGATGAAGCGGAAGGAGACCCGGATACCGGCATTGCACCCGGCACTTTATGGAAAGACATTCCGGACGATTGGCGTTGCCCCGAGTGTGGCGTGGAAAAAAGCGAATATGATTTAATGGCCTAATCAATCTTTAGCGGAACACAGTATGCATATTGTTATTATCGGCTCGGGCATTGCCGGAGTCAGCTTTGCGGAAAAGTACCGCGCGTTATCTGCCGAGGACCGGATTACGCTGGTAACCAAGGAACTTGACGGCTATTATTCCCGCCCGTTGCTGTCCCGCGGTTTTACCAAGGCCGATATTGAACAATCCATCATCCTGAAGCCCTTTGACAAACTGCGCGCAAGCAATATCAACGTGCTTTGCGACGTGGAAGTCACGGCTGTTAATCGCGCGGCTAAATCCATAGCCATATCCGGTAGCGATCGGGAGCTAACGCTGCAATACGATAAACTGATCCTTGCGCAAGGCTCTGCCGCGTTCATTCCGCCGCCCTTCAGGCCTTATGAAAAGCTGTTTTTTTGCTTGAATAGCCTGGTTGATTTGAAAGCCTTGCGTAAATTCCGGCAAGGCTTTTTAAATCGAAACCAACAACCTGACTGGGCGATTGTCGGCGGCGGTTTAATCGGGTGCGAAGTGGCGTCGGATTTGGCGGCGGCGGGCGATAACGTGACCCTGTTTCATGCGATGGATCGGTTAATGGAACGTCAACTGGCGCCCGAGGATTCGGCTTTGTTGCTTAAGGTGTTGCAGGATTCCGGCGTCAAGGTGCTGCTCAACCAAGCTGTACAGGAATTTATCAAAGAGGGAGACAAGGTTTGCGTAAAAACCGAGGCGACCGCCGAATTTGACGGTCTGCTTGTTGCCTGCGGATTTAAGCCGCGCACCGAGTTGGCCGAACTGGCCGGCCTGGAAACAGGCCGCGGCATCAAGGTTAATCCCTATTTGCAGACCAGCGACGAATCCATTTACGCGCTGGGCGATGTGGCCGAGCTGCCGAACGGAAAACTCTATGCTTTTATTTTGCCGATACGCAATCAGGCCTTATGGCTGGCGGAATTCCTGGCCGGACAAAAACAGGAGGGCTGGACGCCGCCTGTCTTTACCACCAAAGCCAAAGTGCATGGTTTTGAGGCTGTTCATCCGTATAATGTTTAGTTATTTATCAGAGATCATGCATGAAAGCTCGGATTAATGTCATTACCCTCGGTGTGGACGACTTAGAAAGGTCACTTCGATTCTATCGTGATGGCCTTGGTTTGAAGACGGAAGGTATTATCGGTAAGGAATTTGAACATGGCGCAGTGGCTTTCTTTGACTTGCAGGCCGGTTTGAAGCTTGCGATTTGGCCGCGCAAGAGCATTTCCCATGATTCGGGGCTTCCCCTAAGCGGTGCAAGCCCAACCGACTTCACCCTCGGGCATAATCTTTCGTCAAAAGCGGAAGTTAACGCCGTTATGGAGCAGGTGGAAAATGCCGGCGCTGTTATTGTAAAACCCGCTCACGACACTTTCTGGGGCGGTTACGCCGGCTATTTTCAGGACCCTGATCAGCATCTATGGGAAATTGTATGGAATCCCCAGTTGATAGTTCAGGATTGAGGTACAGCATTTTATATTCACTCTCCCCTATTGTCCCATCTACAATGGCAATAAAGGGCAATGCGCAAGCCTGGCGTAAAACAACCTGCCCATGACCCAAAACCGTTACTCCGCCGCGGAATGCGCCGCCGTCTATCGCGCCATTTACGAGCGCCGCGATATGCGCCATTTTTTGCCCGATCCTATCGATCCCGATCTGTTGCTCCGCCTGTTTAATGCCGCGCACCACGCCCCCAGCGTCGGTTTTATGCAGCCGTGGCGATTTATGCGCATCAGCTGCCCGGATCTTCGCAAAGCCATACACGCATTGGTCGAGCAGGAGCGCATCCGCACCGCCGCGGCTTTAAATGAACGCAAAGACGAGTTTATGAAGCTGAAAGTGGAAGGCATACTGGAATGCCCGGAAGTGCTGGTTGCCGCCTTGTGCGAACAGCGGGAGCAGTATATATTCGGCCGCCGCACCTTGCCGGAAATGGACTTGGCGTCATTGGCCTGCGCGATACAAAACATGTGGCTGGCGGCAAGAGCGGAAGGCATCGGCCTGGGCTGGGTGTCGATGTTCGAGCCGGAAGCCTTGAAAGCCCTGCTACACATGCCCGAAGACAGCCAGCCGTTCGCGGTTTTATGCCTCGGCCATGTCGATAAATTCTACGACAAGCCGATGCTGGAACAAGAGCAATGGGCGGATCGTAAAGACCTTAAAGATTTATTATTTGAAAACGTTTGGAATACACCGTGCCGCTAAATTTTGTCATCCCTCCGCTCAGCTCGACACTAAGCACCGCTTTACAAGCCAAAATCGACCAGAAAACCAAGCCGTTGGGTTCTCTGGGTCAATTGGAATCCCTGGCGTTACAGATTGGATTGTGCCAAAACAGCCTGACCCCGCGTTTAAACAAACCGTGCATCCTTATTTTTGCCGGAGACCACGGCATTGTTGAAGCCGGCGTCAGCGCTTATCCGCAAACCGTGACCGCGCAAATGATCGCCAACTTTTTGGCCGGCGGCGCGGCGATCAGCGTTTTCGCACGCCAACACGACATAGAATTATTGATTGTCGATGCGGGAGTCAACGCTGATTTAAACAGTCATCCGAAGCTGATCGATGCCAAGATCGACAAAGGCACCCGGAATTTTTTAACCGACCCGGCGATGAGCGCGGAGGCATGCGCCAAAGCCATGCAAGCCGGAGCGGATCAGGTTTTGCGGCAATATCAAGGCGGCTGTAACTGCATCGGCTTTGGCGAAATGGGTATCGGCAACACCTCATCCGCAGCAGTCCTGATGCATCGTTTAACCGGCCTGTCGTTAGTGCGCTGCGTAGGCCGCGGCACCGGCTTAAATGACGGGCAGTTGCAACATAAGGCGGTCGTATTGCAGCGAGCGCTCAATAAGCATAAAGACGCAACAGAGCCTTTAGAGGCGCTGGCCACGTTCGGCGGTTTTGAAATCGCGATGATGGTCGGCGCTTATCTTAAAGCCGCCGAATTGGGCATGCTTATTTTAGTCGACGGCTTTATTGCCGGCACCGCACTGTTAGTCGCCAACAAACTGTATCCGCACGTGCTGGATTACTGCGTATTCAGCCATGTTTCCAGCGAACAGGGGCACCAGGCATTGTTAAACCAGTTCAACGCCAAACCCTTGCTGAATCTGGAATTGCGCTTGGGCGAAGGTTCCGGCATTGCCTTGGCCTACCCGCTGTTGCAATCGGCGGTCGTGTTTTTGAACGAGATGGCGACATTCGATGAGGCTGGGGTTGATCATTAAAAAAGCAGGCGAAGGGCTCAAGACGAAAGCCTCAAGGCTTTTTACCTTGAATCTTTCGCCTGCTTTAAAATTATTTGCCGATTTAGATACACCTAATCCTGAAATTGATGCCATCTGGCGTGAAGAAGCGCAAGAAAGATGGCAAGCCTATAAGGCGGGTGAGCTAAACACAGTAAGTTATGAAGCGGTTATGCAAAAATACCTATGAAAATACCATCGTTCCCACACTCCGGAGACTGTGAAAGTATTATCCAAATTAGGCTAAAAACATTTTTCACCACGAAGACACGAAGAACACGAAGTTTTCAATGTATTGAATTAAACAGATTGTTTTTCTTCGTGTCTTCGTGTCTCCGTGGTGCATTCTCTGTGGCCGGACGGGGTTTGCAACCCCGTCCGAAACGTTTGATGAATGAAGATATGGCAGTAATTATCGAAAATAGTAGGGGCGGGGGGGGCAAACCCCGTCTCGCTCGGGAGAGCAAAATGAAAATACCATCGTTCCCACGCTCCAGCGTGGGAATGCAGTTAGCGACGCTCCGGCGTCGCGTTTGGCAACGCTGGAGCGTTGCCGGATACGTTCCCACGCCGGAGCGTGGGAACGATAAGATGCTATTTTTTCTAGCCCTCAGCTTTTACACCCGACTGCCCCATCCTCAAACATTGGATTACAACCGGCTGCCTCAGGCGGCTATCTATTTGCCGTTGATCGGCTGGCTGGTTGGCGGCATTTGCGCTTTAATATTTTACCTGGCAGATTTAGTTTGGCCGCAGTCTACGGCGGTGATCCTCGCGCTAATCACCGGCATTTTGCTGACCAGCGCATTGCATGAAGATGGCTTTGCCGATGTCTGCGACGGTTTCGGCGGCGGCATGAATAAACAGCGCATCCTGGAGATCATGAAAGACTCCCATATCGGCGTTTACGGAGTCGTAGGTCTGCTATTACTGCTACTGTTAAAGGTCAGCGTACTAAGCGCAATGCCTGCCGCAGCGCCTTTAGTGTTGCTGTCCGGGCACAGTCTCAGCCGCTTGTCGCCGCTGTTGCTGATGCAGCGCTATGCTTATGCGCGTGGCAATGACAGCAAATCATCCGGAGCGGTCTATAAACCCAATCATCAAGAATTGCTTTTTTCAACAGTCATAGCTTTATTGCCGTTGGCGTTGCTGCCTGCCTTGTGTATGCTGGCAATTATCCCCGTATTGATTGCAACCCTGCTTCTGGGACATTATTTTTACCGCCGTATCGACGGCTATACCGGCGATTGCCTGGGCGCAAGCCAGCAAGTTGCCGAGACTATTTTTTATTTAAGCGTGAGTGCCTTATGGATATTTATTTAATTCGCCACACCCAAACCGCTACCGATCCGGGGCTGTGTTACGGTCAAAGCGATATTGCCCTGGCCGACAGTTTTGCCGACGAGATGGCAAAGCTGCATGACAAACTGCCCGAGTTCGACGACGACTGCACCGTTTACAGCAGTCCGCTAACCCGCTGCCTGCAATTGGCCGAGACCTTTTCAGACACGGTGACCACCGATACCCGCTTGCAGGAACTTGATTTCGGCGAGTGGGAAGGCAAGCGTTTTGACGACATCGACGCCGCTGTTTTGCAGCATTGGACGAATAACTTTGTGACCGCCGCGCCGCCGAACGGCGAAAATTTTGAAGATTTGTACCAGCGTGCGGGCAGCTTCTGGCAGGATTTGTTAGCCACCGAAGCCAAACAGGTTTTGATGATCACCCATGCGGGCGTTATTCGCGCCTTGCTGGCGCGCGCCTTGAATCTGCCCTTGGCCAATTCGTTTCAACTGCGGATCGATTCGGGTTCCGTGCATAAACTGCGGCAGGCTGACGATTACCTTTACATCGAATACATCAATTTATAAATAAACATGGAAAAATCATTTCGTCCACGAAAAACACAAAAAGCACGAAAATTTTCAAAGATATGCCAAGTTGTTGACCGCCATCCAAATGGTGAATGGCTAAATCAATACAGTGCCGTGATTTGTTTCGTGTCTTTCGTGTTTTTCGTGGACAAATTGCGGTCTTTAGAATGAACCACGGCGGCAATATTTACCGGTTCGCCCGGCGGCTCGGCTGCCTGCCGGAACAGGTGCTGGATTTTTCGGCCAACATCAACCCGAAGCAGGCGGTCGATTTAAATTGCCTGCAAGATGTTCAGCTCACCCCGTATGCCGATCCCGATTACGGCTTGTTAAAACAGGCGATCGCTCAGCGCTACCCGCTTCCTGCGGGCGTCGATATTGAACTGTTTAACGGCGCGAGCGCGGCCATATTCGCCCTATTACGCAGCTTGCAACCCCAAGACCTGGTTTTGTATACGCCTTTGTACGGCGAATATGCGCATATCGCCGGGGAGCTGGGTTGCACGGTACATAACGTCAACCGGTTTAATCACTTACTGGCGGATATTCCCGAACGCAGCACGGTGATTTTTGTTAACCCGTCCACGCCGGACGGTCAGCTTTATGACCTGCAAGAGCTATTGGCAGCATGGCAGGCGGCAGATTGCACGATCATCATCGATGAATCGTTCCTGGACTTCTGCTCAGCCGATTCGGTTGCAAAACACATCGCGCATTACGATAAACTTTATGTGATCAAATCGCTGAGCAAGTTTTACGGCTGCGCCGGTATCCGCATCGGCTTTATTCTGGCGGCAACAGCGGCAATAAAGAAGTTGCATCGTTTTGAACCGGCATGGAAATTATCCAGCCTGGATATGGCCTATATGCAACAGGCGCTTGCAAATACCGGGTTCATCGAACAGACCCGTCAACAGACCGCGTATTTACGCGATTTGCTGCATCAAGCGCTGCAAGAATCAGCTTTGTTCGATAAGATTTATCCGGGACAGGCCAACTTTCTGCTGGCCCGCATGGCCAACGGCGGTGATGGTTACCGGTTACAAGCGCAATTGGAGCCTTCGCGGATTTTAATCCGCGTCTGCGACAATTTCGAGGGGCTGGATAAAAGCCATGTGCGTTTTGCGGTCAAGGATGAACAGGCCATAGCCCGGCTTGCTGATAGTTTATTTATTGTGGGGGCGACTTCAGTCGCCCATTCTTCACTGGGCGACTGAAGTCGCCCCCACAATAGCCAGTCCAAAAGAGATTATTCATGAAACCATTAGCCGTATTCGGCACCAGTTCAGATGCCGGAAAAACCACGCTGGTCATGGCCTTGTGCCGGATTTTTGCCGACCAGGGCTTGAAGGTCGCACCGTTTAAGGCGCAAAACGTCTCCAATAATTCCGCGGTCACCAAAGAGGGGCGGGAGATTTCCAGGGCGCAATGCCTACAAGCGGAAGCCGCGCGCGTTGAGCCGAGTTACCTGTTCAATCCGGTATTGCTTAAATCGCATGGCAACGGCTCGGTGCAGGTGATTGTCAACGGACTGGTTTATCAAAACCAGTCGATTGCGGCCTATTACGCTGAAATCGACCGGTTGAAACAGCAGGTCAAACTGGCCTTTTCATTATTACAGCAGGACTATGACCTGATCGTTGCGGAAGGCGCGGGTTCGCCGGTCGAGTTGAATTTGCTGAACAAGGATTTGTCCAATACTTTTGTCGCCAACAGTTTCAACACCAAAAATATCCTGGTCGCGGACATCGAACGCGGCGGCGTGTTTGCATCGATTTACGGCACCTTGGAATTGATGGACCCGGTCATGCGCAACAACCTGATCGGGGTGGTGATCAACAAATTTCGCGGCGACCGGCGTTTTTTCGACGAGGGCGAAAAGATCATCGCCGAGCGTTTCGGCGTTCCGGTTTTAGGCGTGCTGCCGTTTAAACCGTTGAATATCGACATGGAAGATTCCCAATCGTTGCGCAATTACCAACAGCGTCTGGACGATGCCAAAATCCGCGTTGCGGTGATCGCCTATCCGGGCCTGAGCAATTACAACGACCTCGATGTGTTGATGGGCGACCCCGAACTCTATGTCGAGCTGATCCACGCTTACCGCCCGTTGGAAAGCTTCGACATGGTGCTGTTGCCGGGCAGCAAGACCGTGATCCGCGATTTGCAATGGCTCAAACAGCAGGGATTGTTTAAGGAGATTCAACACTTCAACAAGCCGGTGTTCGGCATCTGCGGCGGCTATCAAATGCTCTGCCGGAGTTTGCACGACCCTGATGCGATTGAACATGAAGCCGCGATTATCGAAGCAGGCTTAAGCTTTATCGACGATACGGTGCTGTACCAAAGCCCGAAAATATTGGCGCGAGGACAGTACCAACTGTTTGCATACGCAGGGATCAGCGGCTATGAAATCCATTGCGGCCGTATGAACAATCACCCATTGTATTATCAGGGCGGCCTGTTCTCCGGAACCCATGTACATGGGGTTTTCGATCACGATGGCTTCCGCACCGATTACTTTAAAGGCATCAATCCGCAGTATCAGGGCTATATCTATGCGCATTATCGCGAGGCCGAAATACAGGGCTTTGCCGATATGGTCGCCGAGAATCTGGATATAGCCGCCATTTTGCAAGCGTTACAGGCGGACTGATGTTTTTTGAATTGGCGGCTTTGGCCTATCTTGTCGATATGGCCTTTGGCGAATTCCCCTGCAAACACCCGGTGGTATTGATGGGCGATTTCATTAATGGGTTTGAACGGCGCTTTTACCGCGACCGGATTTTGCCCGGCGCGCTATTGGTAGTCAGCTTAATAGCCTGGGTCTTGTTGGTCAGCGTCACTCTGGTTTACCTGTGCGGCCTTTTGCCGGGCTGGCTGTCGCTGCTGGTTTTGGCGATATTTGCCTCCACCGGGCTGGCCATGAATATGCTGCACGACAGCGTCGCCGCACTGTTAACCGCGGAGCAACCCAGGCAGGCGTTAAGCTATCTGGTCAGCCGCGATACCGAAGACATGACCGAAACCGAAATCTATAAAGCAGGCCTTGAAACCTGGGCGGAAAATCTCAGCGACGGCGTTATCGCGCCGCTGTTTTACTTGGCTCTGTTCGGCTTGCCGGGGATTGCCGCGTATAAAGCCGTCAATACCCTGGACTCGATGATCGCCTATAAAACCGAGCGTTATTTTTATTTCGGCAAAACCGCTGCGATAGCCGACGATATAGCCAATTTCATCCCCGCTCGGCTGACCGCCTTGCTGATTGCCGCATTGGCAAAAGACAAGCAGCGTGCTTGGCAGTGTCTATGGCGCGACGGCAACAAACTGGAAAGCCCCAATGCCGGTTTCCCTATTGCGGCAATGGCCGGAGCTTTGGGCGTTGCGTTGGGCGGCGATGCCAGCTACCACGGCCAAATCAAACATAAGCCGACACTGGGCTTGCCCATCCATCCGGTCGATAAATCGACATTAACCCAAGCCTTGCAAATGAAAACAGGCATTAACCTGATCGTTCTGGGTCTATTAACAGCAGGAGCCGCATTGTCATGAAAACACTGTTTATAGGCGGCATCAAAAGCGGTAAATCCCGGCTGGCGGAAGCGTATATTTTAGAGCGGGCGGCAACGGACAAGCCCTTCTATCTGGCGACTACCGAGTTTTTTGATGACGAGATGCAGGCGCGCATCCTGATTCATCAACAACGCCGCCAAGATTTATTTGTCACTATCGAAGAACCCGTTAAACTATTTGAAGCGTTGCAGAAATGCCGAGGGCCGGTATTGGTTGAATGCATATCGATGTGGCTCAACAACCAGCTTTATCACCAAATCCCCGAAGCGAACATCTTGCAAGAACTCGAAGCGGTACTACAGTTATCTTGCGACATGGTGCTGGTGCATAATGAAGTCGGACTGAGCGTCATCGCCGACAACCGTTTGGCCCGGCAGTTTGTCGACTTGTCCGGCAAAGCCTCCCAGCTGATGGGGCAGCATTGCGATCAGGTGTTTTTTTGCAGTGCAGGCTTAAAGATGCAAATGAAATAGACGTCTTTTAGTTCACCACGAAGGCACGAAGAAATAAAACTTCGTGTTCTTCGTGCCTTCGTGGTGAATAATTATCTGCAAACAATTACTTCAAATCGTTTAACAACAAAAGAGACAACCGTGAACAACACAGGCTATAAACGCTTATCTAAACTGGCTTTGGCGCTAATGCTTACCGGCTGCGCCGGCAATCCGGCGGTTAAAACCGATGCGCCGTATCCCAACAATACCGCCACTATCCCCGATCATGCCCCTGAATATCCAGCGCAGAGTTTAGGTTTAACCGGAACTTACGCCAACTCGTTGGCTGTACAGAACTTTATCCGCCATATGGTGCTTGAACACCACTTTTCGGAAAGCTATTTAAACAGTTTGTTTTCCAAGGCCAAGCGTTTGGATTACGTCATCCGTCTGGAAAATCCGCCGCCCTACCAAGGCCCCAAACCTGCTCACCCCAAAGTGGGAGGCTGGACGCGCTACCGCCAGCAATTTATTACCGAGGCGCATATCAATAACGGTGTAGCCTTTTGGAGCAACAATGCCGATGCCATCCAAAAAGCCAGCGTCACTTACGGCGTCGATCCCGAATATATCGTTGCGATTATCGGCGTGGAAACTTTTTTCGGCCGCAACATCGGCAAAACGCGTATTTTAGATGCCCTGACTACGCTGGCATTCGACACCCAACGGCGCGCCAAATTTTTTACCTCAGAGCTGGAAAATTATTTGCTGATGACCCGCGAAGAAGGCTACGAACCGCTGCAACCGGTCGGTTCCTGGGCCGGAGCAATGGGCTTGGGCCAGTTCATGCCCAGCAGTTTCCGCACGTTGGCGGTCGATTTCAACAACGACGGACATCGCAATCTCTGGGATCAGTGCGATGCGGTCGGCAGCGTCGCGCATTATTTTTCGCGTAACGGCTGGCAGCGCAACAAGCCGGTAGCGGAACCGACCAAAGGCTATAGCGGCGAATCGACTATTGAGCTTAGTGCAATTAAAGGCAGTGAATACTGGCGCGTCCATCCCAATTTCAAGGTGATCAAGAAATACAATAACAGCGATAAGTATGCGATGGCGGTGCATCAGTTGGCGCAGGCTATTAAGCAGCGGCATTTGTAACTGTTGAGGAATTTTTCACCACGAAGGCACGAAGGCACGAAGGCACGAAGGCACGAAGGCACGAAGTTTAGGAAGTTTTCTGGATATTTCAATTGCCGGACGTATATAGCCCCTAGCCTGCATCAAATCGAACTTCAAAACCACATCAGGGCGGTGTGCCATTTGAACGTCGAGTCAGGCTAAATCGGTAAATCGCTTATAGGATGTGCCGACGAAGGAGGTGCATCGCTCGCGATCAATACACTTCGTACTTCAGCGCATTCTATGGTTCTGGAAGTTCTTGTTGTACGAGTATTATGAAAACAACATTTCTTTGAAATATTTCTCGAATTTATCCTTGTTTCCATCAAAAATTACCTGAAGTTTTTCATTATCAAGAATAAGTCGAAAAATGGAACGCAGGTAGGAATCGCACTTATTGCTTAGATCGGGTAATTCCTTCTCTTTTGACACTTGGATACTATCGCCGTGCGTAACTTTAGACCGTATTCCATAAAATGCTTTCAGATCATCAAATACAACTAGTGGGTCATAACCAAAGTTCTTTAGAAATATAGCTACGCGTTCTGATAGCTTATGTGAAAGTTCTGCATTATCAGTTGAAAATAGACTTTCAAACGCACTGCAATAATGCGATATTTTTATTGCAGTGTGTGATTCTTTCCTTGCTGCTGAAATAAAACGACGAGCACGGCCAATACGTGAGTACTGTTTATTTGTAAAGGATGAAAATGCACCAGAGTTATTGCTGTGTAAGTAACTTTGGAGTTTGTGGCATTGATCTGCCCATTCCTTTACTTCGTCGAGGCTAAAGGGTGTGGATATGTACTGCTCGCCTCTACTTATAGATACAGGGTTAGATAAATAGTTGTTTGACCATTCGGAATAACTGCCATCTGTTACCTTACAGTATGCTACTTCGCACGCCATAGCATTATCTTTTATAAGCCATGAGTCACTGATTAACATATCCATCCAGACTAACCATGTAATCAGCGCTAAATTGCTTCCGTCTTCTTTACTAAAAACACTCTCATCTGTTTCACAAAAAATAATGTGGTTTGAATTAATTAAATGAGCTGCTTCTATTGCGCCCGCTATCTTGTAAAGCTCCTTATCCACAATTTCTGATATTTTATTTTTGTCGTTAATTAGATCAATTCCGGGCATCAAAGTGAATTGCCCCTCTATTGGCTCTGAAATATCCAGAAATCGCAAAGTGGTAATAAATTTGAATTTACGCATACTTCTTCTTTGACTTATAACGTTACGGTAAGGGGCGCGCCGCTCACTGAGCTTAAACGGAGCCGCCGAACCTTGAAAAAAGATTGAACTTTAAAACCGCCAACGGGCGGCGCGTCCCTTTGACCGACTTGTTAGACTGGTTCAAGGAACGGACAAAAAGCTTGAGTGACCCATTTGCCAAATTTAGGCGGGGCGAGCTTAACAAATACATTGCATTTCACTGGTACTTAGATGTCGGCTTTTGTCTCTGTTAATATTTGAGCCATCATTTTTTCTTTTACTCCATCTGTTAGTCCATACTTTACAGAAACCTCATCAGTTATCCGATTAACCTTGTTCTCTACTTGCTTAAAGTATGCGTGGGTGATTTCCAGCTCTGAGATCATTTCTAAGCGGCCTTGTTCATTCATGAATTCCACAGCTCGCTCAGGAAAGTAGCAATGTGCCAACCAATTGCGTTTTTTCAATGCCATCCTGAGGTCTTGGGTTAGTTCATCGCAGGGAATGCCCAACTTTTGTAATTTCCCAAGTAGTTGCCCCATCGTCTTAGATGACACATGATCGATAAATTCGTCAAAATTTTGAATCCATTCCTCTTTTGTTGTGAATGCTGCCACAGCATTTGGCATATGATCCAAAAATAGGATTTGAATAATTATGGCCTGTTCTAAACATTGAGCACAAAACATTGCTAAACCGTAATGGGCATAAACGTCTTTGCATTGTTGATCAGATTTGTCCATAAACACGTCTAACTAGTGATTATATGGTTCCCGCCTATTATCTCTGATTACCAATCATTAGATAATAAGATCAGCCGACTTTTTCTTCACTGTTAACTGTATATCATTCTGTTACCGAATGATATACAGTCTGTAGCCGGAATAAGCCTGTTCGAGCGTCAGCAAGAACGGGCGTTTCCGGCAATACACTGCTCAACAAGCCGGAAACGCGACCTCGCGCTACGCTTGGGTAGCCTTATTCCGGCCTACGCAGTTTTTAATGCGCAACATCATGATGCCATTTCGGCATCATGATAATGCAGTTCGGGTTAAGCCCCTGTTTCTTGAATGTGTCAATCGTGGCCTTTACTTCCAGCTTCTTCAGGTCGATTACGGTAATTGAACCGTCGCTCATATCCGGCAAGTTTAAAAAACTGTTCTGCACGACGGCATACTGTTCATCGGGCGTAAGCACCACATGGTGAGCGCCGCCCGCAGTCGGTATGGCCTTTATCAAGGTCGGTTTCAGCGCGGATTGGCTAATGTCGAAGATGTTGAGATATCCGGGATTGGCTGTGGTGATATACATGCGGTCGTTTTCGTCATTAAAGTAGATTTCCAACGGCACGCCCTGTTTAACGGTGTTAAAGTCGAATACCTGCTGGAAATCGAAGTTCTTGTTACCTGCATTCCATGTGCCTGTCCACAACGCGCCGCCGAACATGGTGTTGATATAAGCCGTCGGCGGATTCGACCCGGGCAGGAAAACCGCCTCAACGGGCGACACGCCGGAAGGAGAAGGCTTATCGGACAATTTATGGCTGGATAACACTTTGCCGCTGGACGCTTCGATAACCGTCACGGTTTCGCCGGCGTCGCCCAAATCCGACGGACGCACGGTGCTGGTGACGATGATGCGGTCGATGTCGTCATTGATGCTGATGCCGTGCGGATAGCGGATAAAGGCGTTTTCCGCATCGGCGGCAATCACTTTGATCTGCTTGTCGGTTTGGGCATCGCCGACGATCACGTTGCTGGACCCCATGCAGGTCATGTACCACGTCTTGTTGTCTTTGGAGAAGACCACGTCTTCAGCGACTTTGCAGTCAGGCATATCGACTTTTTTGGGGCGATAAGGGACATGGGTCATGTCCATCACATGCAGCGCGCCGTTGCCCAATGAGGTGATGTAAGCCTTGCTGAGGTCTTTGTTGTAGAAGATATGATGGGCGACCAAGTCGTCCGGCAGCGGGATGTCGTTGAGGATTTTGGCAAAGCTTTTCGATGCCGGATCGACGTCGATAA
>Ga0208753_100376_pt1 | contig 19190 bp, 18 predicted proteins | sample LakWasMet37_LOW7_2_FD_183877 | JGI IMG/M metagenome (GOLD analysis project Ga0208753, IMG submission 183877) | Freshwater sediment methanotrophic microbial communities from Lake Washington under simulated oxygen tension - Sediment Metagenome... | ecosystem: Environmental > Aquatic > Freshwater >... | reverse complement strand
CCTGTTGCCGAGGTAGGCGCCGCCCGCCCCACCCGCCAAGGTCATCACGGTGCGGCCGTCGCCGCGTCCGATCTGGTTGCCCAGCAGGGCGCCCGTGAGGCCGCCGGCGACGGCGCCGACCCCGGTTGTGCTGGCCGGACGTTCGACGCTGGTGACGGATTCGACTTTGCCGCAGTTGCTGCAGGTTGCCGCAGCGGCCCGCGAATTGGCGGCAGAGCCGGATGCGGCGGTCGCCGCGGCCTTGCCCTTCGAGGGTGCGCCGGTGGTGGTGAGTGCCTTCGGGTCGGAATGTGCCGCGGGCATGGCGCCGGTCAGTGCGGCGATGCCGAGCAGGCTGAACAGAGTGACGGAAATCGCTGCGATGACCAGGGTCGGATACAGCAGCTTTGGCCGTGCCGGCCGCGTTTCAGGTGGGCGCTCCAGCGACTCGATGGTGGTGGTATTCATGGTCATTTCGTCTCCTTGGCGATTTGTCGGCCGACATAGCTGCCGGCGGCGGCGCCGCCGACCGTTCCCACGGTGCTGCCTCCGGTGGCCGCGGAACCGACCACGCCACCGAGGATTGCGCCGCTCACCATGCCGATGTCCTGTTTGCTCGGGTTGCTGTTGCAGGCGGCCAGCCACGGCAGCATGACCAGAAGGGCCACCCGCGCGGTGAATCGATCTTTCATCGCTGTTCTCCCTTGTCTGTCGCATCCGGAATCGATGCTTGGCCAAGTATTCGCAACTGCCGTGCCAGGCGATGGAATCCCAGTTAATCAATGGGTTGGGAGGTGGCGAGTGGCACCGGAGGGTGCCTCATCCGTCGCCAAACGGCGACAGGAATCCGGTGTCGGACCGCAATTGGCTGAAATTGCGGATTTTTTACTGTCGCCAAACGGCGACTACTTGAACAGCGCGGGATCGAGCGAGTGACGCTGCAGCAACTTGTAGAAGTCGGTGCGGTTGCGCTGGGCCAGCCTGGCGGCCTGTGCGACATTGCCGCCGGTCATCTTCAGCAGGCGGATCAGGTAGCCGGCTTCGAAGTCCCGGCGGGCCTCGTCAAAGGGCTGGATCTCGCCCAGTTCGCTGATGGTCTTCTGCACCAGGGTCGAAGTCACGATGGGGCCGGTGGTCAATGCCACCGCCTGCTCCACCACGTTCAGCAACTGCCGTACATTGCCCGGCCAGCTGGCGCGGATCAGCAGCTCCATGGCCTCCGGGGCGAAGCCGTTGATCTCCTTGCAATAGCGCTGGCTGAGCCGGCGCAGAAAATGGGCGGCCAGCAGGGGGATGTCGTCGCGCCGCTCGGCCAGATCGGGAATCGCCAGCGAGACCACGTTGAGCCGGTAGTAGAGGTCGCGGCGGAAGCGTTCCGCATTCATTTCCCCTTCGAGGTCGTGGTGCGTGGCGCTAATGATGCGGACATCGACCGGCGTGCTGGCGGTGGCGCCGACCGGGCGCACCTCGCGCTCTTCGAGCACGCGCAGCAGCTTGACCTGCAACGCCAACGGCATGTCACCGATTTCGTCGAGGAACAGGGTGCCGCCCTGTGCAGCGCGGATCAGGCCGAGATGGTCCTTGGCGGCGCCGGTGAAGGCGCCCTTGACGTAGCCGAAGAGCTCCGATTCGAGCAGGTTCTCAGGGATGGCGCCGCAATTGACCGCGACGAAGGGGTGTTCGCGGCGTCCGCTGGCCTTGTGGATGGCCTGCGCCAGCATCTCCTTGCCCGAGCCGGAGGCGCCGCGCAACAGGACGCTGGCATCGCCGGCGGCAACCAGCCTGGCCTGCGCCAGCAGGTCCGCCATTGCCGCGTTGCACGTGATGATGTCCTTGTGCCACGCCCCAACTTCCGGGCCGCTGCCGGCGGGTGCGGGGGAGATCTCGATGGCCCTGGCCACCAGGTCCAGCAGATCGCGCGCTTCGTAGGGCTTGGCCAGGTAGCCGAAGACCCCGCGATGGGTCGCCGCCACGGCCTCCGGAATGGTGCCGTGGGCAGTCAGGATGATCACCGGCAGCGTCGGGTAGTTGGCCCGCACGGCGGCGAACAGTGCGTTGCCGTCCATGCCGGGCATGCGCATGTCGGTCACCACCAGTTGCGGCCGATCGACGGCAATCTGCGCCAATGCCTGGGCACCGCTGGATGCCGTGGCGACGACGTGGCCGGCGGCTTCGAGGCGGATGGCGATCAGGCGCAACAGATCGGCGTCGTCGTCGACCAGCAGTATCTTGCCCCGGACGGCGCTCATTTCGCGCCGCCCGTCGTCTTGTCGTACAAGAGGAGGTTTTTCTCGATGTCCTTGAGAGCTTCCAGTTTCTTCTCCAGTTCTTCCGCGCGGCGGTAGTTGGAATGGCTGCCGTCTTCCAGGCGGCGCTGCTCCGCCAGTTGTGCATGCATCAAGGATGCCAGTGCCCGCAACTCGCCGTCGCGGCCATCGCCGGGCCGTGTCAGTGGATCGATCATTTGCAGGGCGCGGCGGTGGTCCGCCGCCGTCGCGCCGGGTACGGACAGCGCCATGGCGTATTGCAGCAGACGGAAATCGGTCTTCTCGGCGGTCCAGGCCAGGCGCACGCGCTCGGTTTCCTGGGCGAGCTGCTTGCTGCCCAGGTTCCTGGCATATAGCGCATAGTGGATCAGCAAAACCGCATCACTGGCCGGACGCGGCGCCTGCGGATCGAGCCAGTAGACCTCGTGCGGCGGCTTCAGCAGCGCACAACTGCTCAGCAGCAGGCTGCAGAGCAGGACCGCGACGCGACACTTGGCGCTCATGGCGTGCCCAGCGGCAGGGTCACCGTAAAGCGCCCTTGGCCTTCGCCGACTGCGATGTCGCCGCCCATGGCCAGCACGTGATCGCGCACAATGGAAAGGCCGAGCCCGCTGCCGCGCACCGCGCCGGAGGCGTCGGCGCTGCCGCGGTAGAAGGGCTCGAAGATATGTTCGCGATCCGCCGCCACCACCCCGGGTCCCTGGTCGAGGACTTCGACGACCGCCCAGCCGTCCTGCGTCCTGGCCGTGACCACGATCTCGCCGTCGTCGGGGGAAAACTTGGCGGCGTTGGATAGCAGGTTGTCAAGCACCACCCTCAGGCGTTCGGGATCGGTTTGCATGGCGAAATCCTCCATCTTGAGGCTCACCCGGATGCGCCGCGGCGCGCAGGCGAGCTTGTGCCGCTCGATGATCGAGGCGCAGATTTCCGCCGGTTTCACGGTCTGCAGCTTGACCGCCGCCAGTTGGAATTCGACTTCGCCGTGGCGCAGCAGGGTTTCGATCAGGCGCTGCAATTCGAGACTGTTCTGTTCAAGTATATGCACGATCTCGCGCTGCCGTGGCGAGAGGCTGCCGGCCACTTCCTCGGCCAGGAGCTCCGCCCCCTCGCGAATGATGGTCAGCGGCGTCTTGAGTTCGTGCGATACGTGGCGCAGGAAGCGGCTCTTCTGCTCCTCCAGCCGGATCAGGCGCAGGCGCAGCCAGTCGAGTTGGCGGCCGAGCTGCTCAAGGTCTTCCGGCCCGGTAACCTCGATCCGCACGTCGAGGCGGCGCTCGCCGAGGTCGCGGATGCCCTGGTTCAGCTCGGTGATCGGCCGCGCCAGCAGGTAGGTGAAGCCGGCCACGACGAACACCGCCAGCGCAATCAGCACGAACAACTGGATGCGCGCCTGCGATTCGGTCTGCGCCGCCAGCGCGCGCAAGGCCTCCGCCTCGCGGTCGATCAGGGTGCTGGAGCGCTCCAGCAGGCTCCGCGTCGCGGTGGAGATTTCTGCATAGCGGCGGGCCGTCGCCACGGCCTCTTTGGCCATCGGTCCGGCTTGCGTCAGGCTGGCGTGGAGCAGGGCTTCGTCCTGCAACAGGTCGTCGAGCGTCTTGCGGATTTCCGTTTCCAGCGGCATCGCGGCCAGCCGCTCGCCGGCGTCGCGAAAGTGCAGGCGCAGACTGTTATAGCCCTGCCACAGCGTGGCGTCGCGCAGCACGGTGCTTTGCTGCGCGGCACGCTCCAGCGAAGCGGCGGTGTCGTTCAGCTCGCGGCTGGCGTGGGCGATCCGCGCTGCGTCATACACGGCGCGCTGGCTTTGTGTCGCCAGCCGCCCGATGGCCAGGATGTTGCCGAGCAGGCCGACCAGCAGCGGCAGCACGGCGAGGAAGAAGCCGACGAAGAGCAGCTTGAAGAAGGATTTCGGATAGCGTATCTGCATGGCGGTCTGTCGCGGGGAACGCGCCTTGCTTGTATGGACGGCGGCAGGGCGGCGTCGATCGTGCGAATGTACAACGGCTTGTCGAATTCGACTGCGACAGAATTGGCAGAGGGCAATTCATTCCCGTGCCGACGCAGAGCGGTGCGCCAATCTTGCGTGGTTGCGGGAGCTCGAACTTGCCGCTGGCGGCTTCGATTCCTGCTTTGATCGAGTGCACATTGCTGCATCGGGCACGAAACACACATTCGTCGCCATTGGATGCAACGCTTCCTCTGGCGTACCACCGCCACGTCGAGAACGCTCCCGACCCCGGCAACATAGTTGACCCGGCGCGCCACCGGCTGCAAGGCCAATGCGCTGATCGCAAGCGAAATTGGGCTACTGCTCGAGTCCGTTGCGGGCCGATGAACAGGCGACGAACCGAATGTCCGCAATGGGCGAAGAGAATCAGCTCATCCAGACGCGGCCATTGCCCGCAAAGCCAACGAGCAGTCCGCCACCAAGCTCGAGTCAAAGGCCTCCTGTCCGCTTGCCTTAGGCATCGCGGCCGGCTCAGCGAACGGGCCTCCCCGACATGTGTGTCGTTTGATCGCGGCTGCGCATGACCCGCTCGCGACTCAGGCTTTGCCAGGCGAAGTGTCCGCGACCAGTAGTTTGCGCAGGGCGCTGCGCTGATTCTCTCCCCGTGGCAATGCGCGGAAATTACCCGCGACGGGCAATCGTGATGCCCAAAGACTGACCGTTCAGCAACCGGGATGCCGCCGGGTTGATTTCTTCGCTGTCGGCGCGAGCGGCTTGTCACCGACCCGGGCGGCGCGGGCGACGGCCGGGAGGACCGGCGTCGCCGGATGTTTCAGGGCTTCCTGCTCCACTTGCCTTCGGCGTCGCGCAGCCACCAGCCGGACTTCCATTGCTGGTGCCAGCGGGCGCGCATCAGTTCCCATATTTCCGGCTCGGCGTCGCGCCGGTGGTTGCTGTCGGCCAGGGCCTGGATCAATGCCTTGCGTTCCTCGTTGTCCACGTCGATCAGCTTTTCCGCAATCTGGCGTTTGGCGAGCGAAAGCTTGACGCCGTCGCGCAGATAATTCAGCCCGTCGTGCCCGAGGCCGATCTCGCCGGCCTCGTAGAAACGCACCAGGCGCGAGGTGCGCTGCGCGAGTGAATGCTTGACGACGATCACCGGCGGCGTGCCGATATCCAGGTTGATTGGCGGCGTGGCGGCGTCTTTGGCGGGCTCGGTCGCCGCAACAGGCAGCGCGAGGAAGGCAAGCAGTAGCACGAGTCGTTTCATGGGGAGTCCTGGTGGTTTATTTGCCGGCCAGCAGCAGTTTCAGATCGGCGGCGACGTTTTTCGGATCTTCGCCGTGCCTTATGAGCAGCCGCAGGCGACCTTGCGGATCGAAGGCGTAGCTGCCGGTGGAGTGGTCGACGCTGTAGCTGTCGGGCGTCGAGCCCGGCTGCTTGGCATAGAAGACCTTGAAGTCCTTCGCCACGGCGGCGGTGGTCTTTTCGTCGCCGTACAGGCCGAGAAAACTCGGGTCGAAAGCGGGCGCGTACTGGGCCAGCAGGGCGGCCGTGTCGCGCGCCGGGTCGACCGTGACGAACAGCACCTGCACGCGCTTGGCATCTTCACCCAGCAGCTTCATGGTCTCGCGCATGATCGACAGCGTGGTGGGGCAGACGTCGGGGCACTGGGTATAGCCGAAGAAGAGCACGACGGCCTTGCCGCGAAAATCGGCGAGGCGGCGCGCCTTTCCGTTGTGGTCGGTGAGGCTGAAATCCTTGCCCCAGTCGACCGTCGAAAGATCGGTGGAGACGAAGTGCGGGGATTCGGAACACCCTGTCAATAGCGTGGCAATGCAGAAAAAAAGCGCCGACAGCAGTTTCATGGAAGGCCTGATGCAGGGGTGTCAGAAGGGCGTTCAGTGTACCATTCGGCCTTGCCACTTACTTTCACATTTTTCGCGGGGTTATAGTGAATTCGCATATCGTCACGGTTGCCGAAGGGGCGCCAAAAACGCTTGCAAGAGCATGGTTATGGCTGGGCCTGATGGCGCTGATCGGTTCCGGCCTCCTGGCGATTCTGCTGGTGCTGTCGCGCACCCCGGGCATCCAGGACGTCTTTCCGCTGAAGGACTTCTTCCGCTCCGCGCTCGTCGTGCATGTGGACCTCTCGGTGGCGATTTGGTTCATGGCCTTTGCCGCCGTTATCTGGAGTGCGGTCGGCCGCGGCGGCGCGGCGTGGCTGGGTTGGGCCGGCTTCGTCCTGGCGGCGGCGGGCACCGCGGTGATGACGGTTTCGCCCTTCCTGCCGGGCGCCGTGCCGGTGCTCAACAACTACATCCCGGTGTTGCAACAAAACACTTTCTACGCCTCGCTGTGGATTTGCGGCGCCGGCTTCGGGCTGGCCGTGCTGCGCGCGCTGGTCACCACCTGGCCGCGCCCCTTCCTCGGCGCGCCGCTGCAAACCGGCGCCTTCCTCGGCGCGGTGGCGGCCTTCCTCGCGCTGGCAGCCTTCGTCTGGTCGTGGCTGGTGGTGCCGCGGATCGAGGAAAAGGTCTATTTCGAAGTGCTGTTCTGGGGCGGCGGGCATACCCTGCAATTCCAGCACGCCCTGCTGATGGTCGTGGCCTGGCTGTGGATCGCCGCGCACCTCGGCCGGCCGTCGGCGGCCTCGCCGCGCGCGCTCTCCGCCATGTTCTGGATCGCCGCGCTGCCGCTGCTGGTGGTGCCGGCGATCTACTTCACGATTCCGGCCGGCGAACTGCCGCACATGGAGCTTTTCGCCAAGCTGATGATCTGGGGCCATCCCTACATGGCGCCGCTGATCCTCGTCGGCTTCCTCGGCGTGTGGGCCACTCGCAAGACGGAGGCCGATCCGGCCAAGTCCGCCTTCATCGCCTCCTTCTTCCTGTTCGCCATGGGCGGCGTGCTGGCCTACATGATCAAGGGCGTGAACGTGGTGATCCCTGCGCACTACCACGGCTCGACCGTCGGCGTGACGCTGTCCTTCATGGGCCTCGCCTATGTGCTGCTGCCGCAGTTGGGCTTCGGCAAGCCGGAAGGACGCATGGCGCGCTGGCAGCCCTATGTCTATGGCGGCGGGCAGCTGATCCACATTCTCGGCCTGGCCTGGTCCGGCGGCTACGGCGTGCAGCGCAAGGTGGCCGGCGCCGAGCAGGCCCTGACCACGCTGCCGCAGAAGATCGGCATGGGCATGATGGGTCTGGGCGGGCTGATCGCCGTCATCGGCGGCATCATGTTCGTGCTGGTCTGCCTCAAGGCCATGACGGGCTGGCAGCGCCGGTCGCAGCGCTAGCCGCATTTCCCCGGACCGCGAGACAAGGAGCGCCGCTTGGACGACTTGCTGCCTGCCATCGAGGTGGAGACTGCCGCAATGCCACGGTTTTCGGTGATCTGGTTGCACGGCCTGGGCGCGGACGGCTCCGATTTCGAAGCCGTGGTGCCGGAGCTGGGGTTGGCTCGCAGCCCCGGCGTGCGCTTCGTCTTTCCTCACGCGCCGCACATGCCGGTGACCTGCAACGGCGGCTATGTCATGCCGGCCTGGTACGACATCATTTCCCTCGACAGCGACAGCCGCACCGTGGACGCTGCGGGAATCGTCGCATCCCGACGGGCGATCCGGCGCCTCATCGAACGGGAGAATCAGCGCGGCGTGCCCTGCCCGCGGATTTTTCTGGCGGGCTTTTCGCAAGGCGGCGCGGTGGCTTACACGACGGCGCTGACCCATGCGGAAACCCTGGCCGGCGTCATTGGTTTATCGACCTACATCCCGGCCCCGCAGCTGATCGAAGGCGAGGCGACGGCCGCCAACCGGGCGCTGGCGGTGTTCGCGGCCCACGGCAGCGAGGACGATGTGGTGTCGCCGGAACTGGGGATTCGCGCCAGGGACTTCCTGACGCGTCGCGGCCACGAGGTCGAGTGGCACGAATATCGGATGCCGCACTCGGTCTGCCTGGAGGAAGTGCAGGCTGTCGGGCGCTGGCTCAGGGACAGGATGGAGGCCGCATGAAAAGGGTGGTGCTCGTCACCGGCGGCAGCAGGGGGATCGGAGCGGCCGTCGCCCGCCTTGCGGCGCAGGACGGCTATGTCGTGTGCCTGAGCTATCTGCGCAACCGGGAAGCCGCCGATGAGGTGGTGTCCTCGATCGCTGCAGCCGGCGGCACGGCCCTTGCCGTTCAGGCGGATGTTGCCGTCGAAGCGGATGTCGTCAGTCTCTTCGGGCAGGTCGATGCATCCCTGGGGCGTCTCACCGCCCTGGTCAACAACGCGGGAATCCTGGAGACGCAGCGCCGCGTCGAGGACATGGATGCGGCGCGCATCGGCCGGGTGTTCGCCACCAATGTGACCGGCAGCTTCATCTGCGCGCGCGAAGCGATACGCAGGATGTCGACGCGGCACGGCGGATCGGGCGGCGCCATCGTCAATCTGTCCTCGCGCGCATCCCGCCTCGGGGCGGCCGGCGAGTATGTCGACTACGCGGCATCGAAGGGAGCGATCGACACCTTCACCGTCGGTCTGGCGAAGGAGATTGCCGCGGAGGGCATACGGGTCAATGCCGTCAGTCCCGGCGTGATCTACACGGACATTCACGCCAGCGGCGGCGAACCCGGCCGGGTGGAGCGGGTGAAGGACGCAATTCCGATGAAGCGCGGCGGCACTGCCGAAGAGGTGGCCAGGGCCGTGCTCTGGCTGCTGTCGGACGACGCGTCCTACACGACGGGTGCCTGCATCGACGTTTCCGGAGGCCGCTAGGCCGGCGCAGAAGTCGGCGCCGGCTCGCTCTGCGTACCTGGGATTCCGCTTCGCGGGCAGGTAACGGCGATTGGGGTGCATCGCGCGCCGCGCCCGGCCGCCTGGCGGCCGGGCGGTCCGTGACTTCTGCGCTACCTCGGCTGGATCGCCATCGAGCGCGCCGAAATGTTGAAGGCATCGGAGAAGCACATGCCTTCCTCGGCGCCCTGGTTCTTCAGCGTCGGGAAAATCGCCTCGACCATTTTTACCGAGCCGCAGGCGTAGATCTCGTGCCCCTTGAGGTCGGGGAAATCCTCGAGGATGGCCTCGTGCACCAGACCGGTCCGACCTTGCCAGTTGTCCTCGGGCGCGGCATCGGAGAGCACGGGGATGAAATGGAAGTTTGCGTGATCGCGCGCCCATCGTTGCGGCAGGTCCGGCAGATAGAGGTCAGCCAGCTTGCGCACGCCCCAATAGAGATAGATGGGGCGCTTGATGCCGTGATGGAAGGCGTCCTCGACCATGCTCTTGACCGGCGCGAAGCCGGTGGCGCCGGCGACGAAGACGATCGGCCGCTCCGATTCGCGCAGCGAGAAATCGCCCAGCGGGCCTTCGAACTGCACGGCATCGTCTTCCTTCATGTGTTCGAACACATGGGTGGTGAAGCGGCCGCCCGGCATCAGGCGGATCTGCAGTTCGATCAGGTCCGGCTGATGGGGCGGATTGGCGAAGGAGAAGGCGCGGCGCTGGCCGTCGTCGAGGATGATGTTGATGTACTGCCCTGCCTTGAACGAAATCTGTTGCCCGTGCGGCAGCTTGAGCATGACGCGCATGACGTCGTGGGTCAGCCTTTCCATGGTCACCACGTGGGCGGTGTATTGGCGGATGGCGCTGGGCACCGTCGGTGCCTCGTATTCGATCTCGACATCGCCGAGTGCGGTGGCGCAGCACAGCAGCACCTTGCCCGCCGCGCGTTCCTCGGCCGAAAGGGCGCTCGGCTGATACAGGCCCGGATCGACATTGCCGCTCAGCACCGTGCATTTGCACTGGCCGCAGCCGCCGTTGCGGCATTCGTAGGGCAGGTTGATGTCATGACGCAGGCCGGCATCGAGCAGAGTTTCGTCGAAGCGGATGGCGACGGTCCTGTGGTCGGGGTGGAAGGTGATGACGGCTTCGGCCGGGGCCTCACCCTTGCGCTTGGGCGGCAGCCACGGGGCGAGGAACAGCACGCTGGACAAGCCGATGATGCCGAACCAGAGATAGAGGGGATTGACGACATACACCAGCGCCAGCACCGGCATCTGGAACCAGTCGAAGGCCAGGTTGGTCGGTACCACCAGCATGTCGGCTTCGCCGCCCTGGCTCACCACCGGCTTGACCAGCGCCAGCACGACGAACATCAGGGTGAAGGCAATCGCGATCGCGCGCGGCGGGTTGATGTGGGCGCGCGGCACACGCTGCACATGCACCCAGGCTATGACGCCGGCGATCAGCGGCGCGCCGAGATGGATGAAGGCGAGCAGGGTGAACAGGCGGCTGGTGACGTTTTCCTGGTAGATGAAGTTGCGGATCAGGGTGCCGTTGAACATCGGCAGCACGTCGAACCATTCGGCGGTGGCGACGACGACGAACTGCGCCAGCTTGTCCCACACCAGCATGAAGCCGTTCAGGCCCGAGATATACACCAGCCAGATCAGCGCGACGCCGGTCGCCCAGGAGAACCAGCGGAAGCCGCGGTAGCGGTCGTAGGCGAAGTGCCGCAGCATGTGCAGCAGCATGGTCAGGATCATGCCGTCGGTGGCGTAGCGATGGATGCTGCGCATGATGCCGCCGGCCCACCACTGGTGGTGGGTGATGCGCTCGACGGACTGGTAGGCGTCATGCACGCCGGTTTCGGCGAAGATGTAGAGATAGATGCCGGTGCCGACCAGCAGCCAGAACTGCCAGAAGCTGATGGTGCCCAGGTGGTAGAAGGGGTTGAGCTTTTCGCCGAAGGCGACGTTGAACACGTTCTCCGCGCGCATGAAGAACCAGCGCACGAGTTTTTGGAGGAGAGTCAGCATTGTCGTTATCCGCGCAGGAGGATGGGGGTTCGGTTGGATGTGTTCGCGATGGTTCCGGGGGCTCTTACTGGAAGAACAGGCCGCCCTTGTCGGGATTGAAGTCGATCACCAGCACCTGTGCCGGCTTGAGCGTGATTTGCGCTTCCTTGACATGGTTGAAGCCGGGATTGACCAGGTTGTCGTTCATCCTGATGGCGAGCTGGTAGGTGCCGGCCTTTACCTGGAAGCGCTTGTAGACGGTGGAGACGCCGTCCTTCGACAGGCCGGTGGGGTGCATGACCGTTTCGAACATCGGCTTGCCGTCGAGCTCGAGCTGCAGCTTGATGTCGGAACGTCCGCGCGGACACTCCAGCGGCGCGCGCATGTTGGGCGGCAGCTTGGCCAGCTCTTCGGCGCTGCGCGTGCGACACTCGCGCCCGCCGAGGTGGCTCATCGAGAGCTTGATCAGGGCTGCATCGTCGGGGATCTGCTTGTAGGTGGGCGCGGTGGAGAAGTAGCCGATGAAGGCGGCAAAGGCGCCGTAGAGGACTATCTGACCGGCGATGGCGGCGGGTTTAGCCATGATGAGTTCCTTCGCAGGGCCGCCCCGGGAATGAACAGCCGGGTGCATGGAGCGGACATTGGCCGCGAACAATGGTCATCCCCTTCCATGGGACGGGGGTTTGGGGGAAAGTGGTCATATTGTTCTCCGATGATATGCCGGTGGCCTCTTGCTGGTGACCATCTGCGTTTCGAGCTGGGTCCTGAATTCGTCGACGGCCGCGGCGAGCTTTTCACCTTCGCGGCGGGATGCATGCACGAGCCGCAGCCGGTCCTGCGGCACGAGGTTGCGCAAATGCGGTTCGCGCCGGTGGGCGAGGCGTTCCTGCGTCCATTCCATGCCGAGGCGGAAATCGCAGCCTCCCTCGCGGCAGCCGGTCACGACGATGCCGTCGACGCCGCTGCGCAGTGCGTATTCGATGAAGGAGGGCGGCAGCATGCCGGTGCAGATCAGGCTGATCGCGACGGTGTTCGTTGCCGCCAGACGCTGCACGTCGGCGCCCTTGTCGCAGCCGAAGACGACAAGCCTTGCGGCACCGTCCGGCTGCTCCCCGATCGTGGCCAGTCGGGCTTCGAGTTGCTGGCGCATGACGTCGACCGGCTGCTGCGGCATGTCGATGCCGGTCACCAGCCTTTGCTGGCTGCGGAAAGGTGTCGATGACGGACAGGAGCCGGCGCAAATGCCGCAGCTGGCGCACAGGTCGGGATCGACGACAGCGATCTTGTGCCCCGGCTTGTACGGGTGGAGCGCCATGGTGACCGCCTCATACGGGCAATCGGCGTGGCAGCGGCTGCAGCCGTTGCAATTGGCGGCATCGACGACGGCGATCGGCTGCAGCTGCGGATGGGGGAGAAAGGGAAGCGCGAAAAGCAGGATCGTGATGCCGAAGACCAGGCTCCACACGGCTGCGGGCGAGGTGATGTCGGTCAGCGGATGGATGAACAGGATGAACCAGTTCAGCGGCAGTTCGGCCGGGACCAGGGACAGGTCGGCGGGCGCCTGGCTTTGCGCCGGAATGATCAGGGCCAGCGCCAGCAGGCTGATCAGGGTTGCCAGCATCGCGCGCCGCGACGGCAGGTAGTCGACGCGGCTGATGCGATTGACATGGGCCCAGAGGCCGAGGATCAACATCAGCGGCATTGCGATGTGGATGAAGATGAGCACGGTGAAGAAGCGGTCGCTGATCGAATCGGGCGCGAGAAAATTGCGTACCGCCGGCGTGCTGAAGATCGGCAGCCAGTCGAGCAGTTCCGTGCTGGCAATGGCCGAAAACTGCGCCAGTCGGTCCCAGACGATCCAGTAGCCGCCGATGCCCGAGATGTACGCAAACCAGATCAGCGGCACTCCGGTCACCCACGAATAGAGGCGGAAGCCGTAGTAGCGGCCGAAGGCCCACTCGCGCAGCAGATGCAGCGCCATGACCAGCACGAAGGCATTCGAGGCGTAGCGATGCAGGCTGCGCAGTATGCCGCCGAGATACCACTGTTCCCGGGACAGATAGCCGATCGAGTTGTACACGCCCTCGATGCTGGTATCCAGCACCGTGTAGAGATACAGCCCGGTGGCCACGAGTATCCAGAGGAAATACAGACCCAGCGCGCCGAGATGGCGCAGGGGATTGTCGGCGCCGCCAAACGACGCGTCGAGAAGATTCTCGATGTGTTCGAAAAGGGTTTGCGCGTTGCCGCGCAAGGCTGCGTGCAAGCTCACGTTGGGGGTTTCCGTAACGTCGGTGCTAGTTGACGAAGGCCGACTATTAGCGCTTGATGATATGCAAGCCGGAAGAATTCCGACTTGACTCGAATCAACCCGATTGAATCTTGTCGCTGCGGCGCTTTCTCATGAAGCTCCAGGCCACCCAGAGCAGGAAGATCATGAAGCTGATGAAGCCCGCGATGTCGAAATACAGCGCATAGTTGGTGCGGTATTTGCCGCTGACGGGGTCATATACCGAGCACAGTATCCGGATCCGGTCGACGATCTCTTCCAGCGTGCCGGTCTGCGGCGGAATGGGCGCACCGGTGATCATCGCCTTGAGCGGCTCCGCCAGGTCTGCCGCGGTGAACGTTTCTCCATACACCTGCCTGAATATCCTGCCATTGGCGTCGACGATGGTGACCTGGTTCATGTGGTCGAAGCCCGCGGCCGTGGCGACGTAGCTGAAGCCGAAGTTTTTCGTCAGCTCATCGACGATCGCCGCCGCCGGGCTGAGGAATTCCCAGTTGGGCAGGTGGATGCCGTACTGCGTGGCAAAGATCTTCATCGCCTGGGGTGAATCGAAGGGCTGGTTGAAGCCGATGCTGACGATGTTGAAACGGTCGGCCCCGAGTACGCTGACCGTGCCTTCCACGGCTTTTTGCAGATTCTTCGTGGTGGTCGGGCAGACGTTGAAGCAGGCGGTATAGACGAAATTGACCAGCAGCGGCTTGCCGCGATATTTTGACAGCGGCGTCGGCCGCTGCTCGCGATCGAGCAGCACATGGTCGCCTACAGGCTTGCCGATGACGCTCTGCGACAGTTGCAGCGCTGTCTTTTCGTCGAGCGTGGTGAGCGTCAGGCCGGTCCGGGCGCCCTGCGGACGTTCAGTGAGTTTGGGCTCCGGCGCCTTGTCTGCGGACTGGGCGCAACTCGCCGAAAAGATCAGGGCTGCCGCAAATGCGGCACGAAGTGGAGAACGGATCACGGAGGAGGACGCCAGGCTAGAAACGAGCGTCGATGATTGCAGCGGTGAGTACCAGAGTCAACTGAGCGAGCGAGGCGTGGAAGCACGACATCGCCGTTTCACGGTTGGTGTTCTGCACCAGGCGCCAGGCCTTCTGAACGAACAGGAAGCCGCCGGTGGCGGCTCCGGCAAAGTAGATCGCGCCGAGGCCGAAGGCCAGCGGCAGGAGAGAGGCGGCAACGAGGGCCAGGGTGCTGGCGAAAATCGTCTTTGCGGCGCGCTTGTCGCCGACGACCACGGGGAGCATCGGAATGCCGGCGGCGGCGTAGTCTTCGCGATAGGCGATGGCCAGGCTCCAGAAGTGCGGCGGCGTCCAGAGAAACAGTACCAGTGCAAGGATCATGGGTACCGCGCCCACCTGGGGATCAACCGCCGTCGCGCCCGCCAGCACGGCCCAACTGCCGGCCAGCCCGCCAAACACGATGTTGAGCCAGGTGCGACGCTTCAGCCACACCGTATAGACGATGGCGTAAAAGAAGGCGCCGAGAAAAGTGAACAGTGCGGCCCAGGCGTTCAGCGCGAGCCAGGCGGCGCCCACCGAAAGCGTCACCAACGCGCCAATGACGAACAGCCAGACCGGTCCGTGCCTGATTTCCCCGGTGGCGAACGGCCGGTTGCGGGTGCGCGACATCAGCGGATCGATGTCGTGCTCGTAATACTGGTTGAAGGCGCCCGCACTGGCAGAGGAGATCAGCACGGCGAGTGTCAGTGTGATCAACTGCGCGAGGCTCAAGCCGGGTCCGGTGCTGACCGACAGACCGGCCAGGGCGGTAAAGGTGATGACGATGCCGATGCGCAACTTGAACAGTCCCGCGATGGCACGCACGGAAACGCCGGGGGATCTGTTGGTGGACAGCGTCGATTCCATAAGTAGTGTGTCGGTGGGGTCGCTTCGTAACGGTTATTTTTACTATCCTAACCTGCTTGAATCGGGCCTGCGTGGCAAGCCCGATTCAGGCAGGTTCCCCGCACCGGGTGCGGGGAACCTTGTGCCTGGGTCAGTTTAGCTGAGACCCCAGACTTCGGACAGATACTTCCAATTCACGAAGTAGTAGAGGACGAAGCAGACCAGCAGCGTTATTGCCAGGACCACCGTACCGGGAACGGTAGCGTGCTCCTCGCTGCCGGTATGGGAGGCGCTGGCGGCAGTGCTCTGATCCGGAATCGGCACCGGCTTGTCGTGGGTCGCACCGCCTTCGAGCTTCTTGCCGAACAGCAGGGACCATACCACCAGGAAGATCCACAAGCCACCGCCGATGACTGCGATCACGCCGAAGATGCCGGTCAGACCCATCATCAGGTAGGCAGCACCCGGCCATTCATACTGGAATGGCGCGCCCGAGAAAGCCATGTCCCAGTGACGACGGGACACGCCCAGGGTACCGGCACCCATCATCACCAGCGACAGCACGATCATGCTGAGGCCGTAGAGGTAGGGCTGGATCTGGCACAGCTTCGGGAACATCATCTCGCGCTTGAACACGGTAGGTACCAGCAGGTAGGTGACCGACATGAAGGCCAGCGTAGTGCCGACGACGACCGTGGCATGGAAGTGACCGGGCACGTAGAAGGTGTTGTGCATCAGCATGTTGATCTGTTCGGTTCCCAGCACGACGCCCGAGATGCCGCCGATGAAGCCGAAGCCGACCAGGGAAATGAACATGCCGGAGAACAAGGGATTGCCCCACGGCGCCTTGCGCAGCCATTCGAACAGGCCGTTGGTGAAACCCTTCTTGCGCTGAGCCGCTTCGATCGCACCCGGAACCGTGAAGCCGTGGATCATCGAGGCCAGTACCGCGAAGTACATGAAGTAGGAGGTGTTCAGCACCTTCCACTCGGCGCTCATGCCAGGATCGGACAGCAGATGGTGCGCGCTGGCCAGTTGCAGGAACAGGATGTAGAGCAGGAAGGCGAAGCGGGAGACTTTCTCCGACAGCGGCTTGGCGCCGAAGACCACGGCGGCCACCAGATACCAGATCGAGACGTGAGCCGCGACGTTGATCTGCTGCGAGGAGTGGCCCAGCGCCCACCAGACCATGCGATACAGCTGCGGGTCGATTTCCTTGATCAGACCGACCGACCAGAGGAAGGTCGGGATCAGGATGGCCGCGCCCGACGCGATGGTAAACACCGCGATGATCGCGGCTGTCATGGCGCCGAAGGTCACCAGCGGAAGCGAGCCGGTGTAGGTCTTCTCCCGCTTTGCCACGACCAGCGTACCGAAGAAGACGCCGCAGCCGATCAGTGCCCCTACCGCGAACAGGATGATGCCGAGGTAGAAGTGTGGCGCGGCCTGCATCGGCACGTAGGAGGTGAACATCACGCTCGAGCCGCCCTGGAAGATGGCGACGTTGGTCATGATGCCTCCGATAGCCATCAGCCAGAAACCAAGCCAGGCCACTTTTGGCGTGGCTAGCCGGCATCGCAGCAGGGTCGAGGAGGCGAAGTAGAGCACCGCTATTTCGAAGTAGATGATCCACAGGATCAGCATGTCGACGCCGTGGGCCGTGAGGACCAGGTAGAACTGGTCGGCCGGCAGCAGCTTGATCGCCGGCCAGCGGGTCAGGATCACCAGCAGCGCCAATATGCCGCCCACCAGGAGCCAGAGCACGCCGGCTACGGCATTCCACCGGATCAGCTTCTCGGCTGCCAGATCGAATTGCAGCCCGGTGCGCGGGCAGGTACGGTAAGTAGTTGCCATCTGTTGATCCCCTTATTTCACGTAAATACGGCCAAGCATCGTGTGGTGCCCGATGCCGCAGTATTCATTGCAGACGATGGCGTAAGTGCCGGCCTTGGTCGGCGTCATCTTGACCACATGCTCATAGCCGGGAATGACCTGGATATTGATGTTGGTCGGCTGCAGCGAGAAGCCGTGGTTGTAATCGACCGAGGACAGATGGATCTTGTAGGTCTTGCCCGCTTCCAGTTCCAGAATCGGATACCAGGCCCACAAATGCGCGAGCAGGAAGGCTTCGCCCTTGGCGTTCGGCTTGACCACCGGAATGTTCAGGTCGGTCTCGGTGCGGATGGTGTTTTCCTTGACGAAGGCATCCGTCTTGGCCTGGAACATCTCGGTGGTCGTCTTGTAGACTTCGTTCGAGAGATTCTGCTTACCGTTGATATGCCAATAGACCATCATGGTGAACATGATCATGGCCCAGACGAACGCGATGCCGATCCAGGCCCATTCTTGCCCTGAAATCGGTGTTTTCCACCACAACCGCTCTGAGGGCGGCAGGATTGCACTCATATGATTCTCCCTGATTGACTGGATTGCTTACTTGGCGAGGGGGACACTCATGATGTCCACAACGCCCCACAAGATGTAGATGACACCGGGAGAAGCTACCCCCAGAAACAGGAGCAGGAAGTGGTTATCCAGCAACTTCTGCATGAATGGAACATCATCGTCATTGTTATTCGCCATGTTTCTGCCCTCTCGCGTTGGCGCCTTCGGCGCACGGTTGAAACGAACGTCCGGAAACTGCTACAAGTGGGCGCGAGGATAGCCCGAGCGGGCTTGTCTGGTATTTGATCCAGAACAAGAAAAACGCTGTATTACCAATAGTCTTCGTGCTGCGCTGCGACAAAACGCCGCATCGATTTACCCATGTTTAAAACATGGGCAATCCACCGGATCGGGAGTTGCCGGAGACCATGCGGCGGGGTCAGGAAGCGTCCTGCGCTTCCAGCCAGAAAGCGAGACCTTGGGCATTGAGTTCCAGATCGAGATGCCAGATCTCCAGAATCTCCTCGTCGCTCAGGCGGCAGCCGTGGCGGTGCGCTTCGTCCAGCAGCAGGGCGGTCAGGCCGTCGCGGATTGCCGCGTTCTTGTCTTCTTCGGCGCTGGCGGCAAGCGCGATCTCTACATAGCGGTCGAGCAGTCGCAGCACTTCGCGGCCGAGTTCGGCCGGGGGAGCGAGGCGGCTGAAGTGCGTCAGATAGACCGCGTCGGGATTGTAGGAGAGCACGCGCTCGATGGAGGCGCGCATCTCGTCCGGGTCGAACTGGACCGGCGTCGAGGAGGGAAATATCAGCGGACGGCCATCGACGTCGAGTTCGCGATAGGAAATGCCGAAGGTGTCGCCGGTGAAGATTCCGCTCGATTGCCGGTCGACGATGGCGATATGGTGCCTGGCGTGGCCCGGCGCGTCGATGCAGAGCAGTTCGCGCGAGCCGAGCCTGAGCACTGTGCCTTCGTGGGCTTCGATGATGCGTTCGGCGGGGATCGGCAGCAGGTCGCCGTACATCCTTCGTGCGCGCTCCTTGCCATAGACGCCCTCGACACCGGCCATCAGCTTGGTCGGCTCGATCATGTGCCGGGCGCCGCGCGGATGCACCACCAGCCTGGCATTGGGAAAGGCTTCCATCATCACGCCGGCACCGCCGGCGTGATCGAGATGGATATGGGTGAGGATCACGAAATCCACGCACTCGGGACCGATGCCGCGCGCGGCCAGCGCTGCCAGCGCCTGCGGCATGACTTCGAAATTGGCGGTGTCGACGAAGGCGGCACGGCCGTCGCTTTCGATCAGGTGAATGGCGGCGAGCAGCGGTCGGACGTAGCCGGCATCGAAGGCGTAGATGCCGTTGTGATAGTCGATCAGTGGCGATTGCATGGCCGCACCTTGTTTAACCAGAGGCAATCCACTTGACCGTTCGCCCTGAGCTTGTCGATGGGAGCGCGGGGCTTCGACAAGCTCAGCCCGAACGGCGGTTTCACGTTCACCGGTGCCGGCTCAATGGGCGTGGCGTGCTGCGCGAATCAACTCGGCGCCACGCTCGGCGATCATCACCGTCGGCGCGTTGGTATTGCCCGAGGTGATGGTCGGCATGATCGAGGCATCGACCACGCGCAGGCGGCCGATGCCCCGCACGCGCAACTCGGAATCGACCACGGCCTGCGCGTCGTCTGCCCGACCCATGGCGCAGGTAC
>Ga0208753_100373_pt1 | contig 19260 bp, 33 predicted proteins | sample LakWasMet37_LOW7_2_FD_183877 | JGI IMG/M metagenome (GOLD analysis project Ga0208753, IMG submission 183877) | Freshwater sediment methanotrophic microbial communities from Lake Washington under simulated oxygen tension - Sediment Metagenome... | ecosystem: Environmental > Aquatic > Freshwater >... | reverse complement strand
CGGCACTGACTAAGCCTGCCTTTTTAAGTTGCCGCCGCCAACGTGACTCTTGCTCAAGCACATCACGTGGATTTCCACCGCGCTTGCGGATTATTTCAGGCCCGGCTATATAATTTGACCGTTCACCTTCAACGTTGCCTTTGACTTCTTTCAACGGATCAATCCACGGCATAGATGGACCAATAAATAGCGCGTCGATCAGTGATAGCGGGTCTATGTCGGCGGGAACTTTAACCAAGCCGTCCAGGACGGCCATTTTTACAAAAGTTTCCCATACGGGCTGCGCCATGCCGCCGATAAACTCAGAGGTGAGCACTTGGTAGTTCCCCCATCCCTCGACCAACTCTTGGCGCTGGCTGGAGTAGCTGCCGTCGTAGCAACGGGCTACAGTGGAGTAGTTGGCGCCGGTTCCGGCAGCAACAGCACGGAGCTGGCCTTTGCGGAATTCAATCAATTGCGGATTCGGGCGGTTGGTGTCAATCGTGCCGATCTCTTCGCCCATGGCTAAATCGTCGAATACCATGCCGGGGCTGAATCTTAACGATCTTGGCTCACCCGCCTTGTCTGGGTCGTACAGTTCCGGCTGGCCTTTTTTGATGTAGGCGGCCATGGATGCGGCAATCTTGGCGGCGATACGCTCGGATTCTTCGTAGTCTTTAATGTCGTCTAGTCGCGTCATGACCGATGCAAAAACCGACACGCCGCGAAATTGGCTAATGCGCTTACGCAGGCGCAAATGATTGATTAGATCGGCGCTGACCGGCTTTAGGTTGAGCGCAAGCGAGTTGTATACGCTGATGTCGCCGGGATGGTTCAGGTAAAGGTAATAATTGAGTGCCGCGCCCCAAGCGTTTCTCTGTATGCCTTGGACGATCTTTTTAGCAGGATCGTCATAAATAAGTGGGCACATGTCCGCTTCAAGCATTTCCAGGGTAAATTTAACAACGGTGCCGTGATCCAGACGAGGCACGTTGCCGACTAATGATTTTGTCATCACCTCGCCATCACGTACCCAGCTGCGGCATAGCAGGCGCTGAGCGCCTGCCCAGTCGGTGGAAAAGGTACATTCGGGTTTGCGACACCAGTTTTTCCAGAGCCGCAATAATTCATCGGCTAAGTCGTCGTGGATTTCGCCGCCGATGGTGCGTGGCTGCGGTTCTATGCCGATGCCGTTAGCGCCGACGACGTTATTGACCAGTGCGGTTAAAACGCCGTCAGCTAAGTCGTGATTCTCGTCCAGGTAGCGGGCTTGGTTGCGCAGGTTTGCCCCGGCTTGCCTGACCACTCGATCACCGCTGCCGGAATCCCGGCTTTGCTTGCGCAATACGGTGGGTTTGGCGGCTTCATACGCGGCTAAAACCCGGCGAGCATGTGCGCGATTAACTCCTATTTGCGGAGATACTGCGGAAATTACTCCATCAATAGCATCAATTGATTTTGCAATGCCTGCTGATAGCATAGGCTCTGCATTCTTTATTGCGCTTGATAGCGCACTTAAGGCAACAAGAGCAGCTCGCTGAGCGTCGGGAGATAGACCTGAAATAGCTTTATCGGACCAGATCATCAGCTGAAATCCGGGGTTTGGAAGCGCGGCGAGGTTCCGCCTGCGCTGATTCTGGCTTCTGCATTAACACGCTGTTGCCATTCTCTGCGGCCCTGTTGGACTTCGGCGAGATTGGCTCGGGTTAATTGGCGCTCACCAAAGCGCACGATTTGGCCGTCCAGGATGGCGGCTTCGGCGGCGGTGTATTTGGCGAGCATTTCGGTTGATGTAGTCATGGTTAGATTACATCAGTTTGTTTGTGTCAAGTATTCCCAAAACGTGACAATATTTTTTAGGTGGTGTCTATCCGTTCGATTACCTATGCGCTTAGCCGGACTGAGCATACTGCCCCATCGGAAAAATATTCTTTTTTACATTTAGCGCTTGACGTATGCGCTCAATGAGCGTATTATTTATTACCAATGGAGCAGCAAAGCTCCAGGCGATACCGGACGAAGCCGGAATTATTGGAGAGCAATCATGAACGAATTTAAATTTGCGGTAATCTCAAATAAAGAAGCTCAATACCTTGGGATGTCTGTATATTCCGCAGGCGGAGCAATATTGACAGCTCCCTACGATTACGAAGTGACAGAAGATTTTGGTGAATACGGAAAGCATTCGATGCCACGATCTGGGTATTTATGCAAATACCCAGATTTTATGCGAATTAAAATTCAGGATACAGCTACCGAAACTCAATTTAATGAGCATTTGGCGCACATTGAGTGGCTAGAAGAAAATGAATTAATTTGAGATCGCCAAGGAAAGCTAAAAATTTTCTACCCATACTTCAATGAGGCCCTGACGATCTCAGGGCCGACTATACCCCGGCTATCGATTATGAGCAACAACAAACTAACATCCGGCATATCCCGCGTGGATGCTGATAAGCTGCTGCGAGCGCTATATCACATCGCCAGCCATGGTGGAGTGGCTATCCCCGAACTGCAAGATGTCATCGGTCTATCTCGCGCTAGCCTGTCGCGGCTAATCGTTAATTCCCGGCGACAATACGGCGTCATCATCACTTGGCGCAAGGACGGCCACATGCCAAGCGCCGGCGAATACACTATCGAGGACTGGGGCGTATTTGACCGGGCGCGAGTGCTGGCTTTCTTGCGCGTCAAGACTGAGCGCGACGGAGAATACCCGCGCCAGCCCACTGAGCCTGCTAGTATCGGTAAGATTTGCGCATTCTGCGGACAGCCGTTTACGGCCAAATCCGAGGCGGCGAAAACCTGCTCAGACCGGTGCCGGTCTAAATTATCATCGTCCAACAACAGGGTGACATCATGATATTCCCCGACTGCCCGACACCGGAGCAAATAAAACAGGCCCGAGAAAGCGCGGGACTCACCCAAACCCAGGCGGCAGAGCTTATTTATAAGGGCTTGCGTACTTGGCAAGGCTGGGAATCCGCTAACGGATCAAGCGGCCATCGCAATATGGACCCAGCATTCTGGGAACTTTTTTTGCTAAAAACCAAGAGGATCAAGGATAGAATTATCTAATATCCAGTACCTCGTCCGGGCGTGCTCATAATTTTGATTGCTTGATTATACGATACAGCGTGCTCAAGCTGATGTTGTACCGGCGGCAAATTTCAGCATGGTTATCCCCCGTAAACTCCTGCTTTATCGCCTGGTTGCGCTCAACGCTATCATTATTCACTGATATGTAAATTTTCTGGCCGCCCCAGCGCTGTTGAATTTTCCCGACTACCGCCGTAGCCAGCGATTCGGCGATGTCGTCCTTAAAGCCGATTGAGCTTTGCAGCGCCTCATGGACGTCGCGCCGCAATGCTGCGGCAATATGATCTGATACGCTCATAGTCTGGAACTCCATGCGTTTGATGCTAATTGGTTGGATTTTGCTGGCTTTTTAGGTGCAGGAAGCGGCGCTGGCTGCTGCTCAGGTATAACAGACTCTGCTTGCAATCGCCTATATTCATCACTCGACACCACCGCCAGCTTTGCGCCCAACTCATCCCACTTGGCGGCGGTATGCAGGTGCAGGCGCAATTCGTGATGATGCGCAGCGGCGTAGGCGTATACCAGGGTATCGAGCGGCTCGTTACGGGCTCCGCGTTTTTTCTCGAAGCGGTTTTTTGCTGGGTTAAAGGTCTCGGACACGAGGCCGTTGAAGTATTCTTTGGGCAGCTCATCACTAAAGTGGAGCAGGCGGGATTCTGCGGGCTTGTCGCCATCGGTGCCCATGCGACCGAACAGGACGTTTTTAACGGCCACGGTGCCGACGTGCTGGATCATGACGCCGCGCTTGTTGTATTGGCCTCGAAAGTTGACATCTTGCGCTTTCGGCCTGGACAGCACCGGCGCATTGTTGGGCACAGCGCCGAAGATGACCATCGGGCGGCGGATCATGCGACTGCGCACATAGGATTTGACGGCTTCGGTACGGTGTCCGCCGGCATCTATCGCGGTGGCTTGGATCGGTAGGGCATGGCCGTTGCTGTGCTCGATAGGACGGTTGAGCAGGTCGGTCAGCGCTACCCAAACAGCATCGTCGGCTGGGTCGCCCCAGAGTACGACATAATCCAGTACCCAAGCCGCCATGCCTTTGCCCCAGCCGACGATTTGCACTTCGAGCCGGTCGTCTTGGGTATCGACGCCGGCGGTCACTTGGCACACACCCAACGGAGCCAGGCGCAGGCGATACGATTCGGCACGATCAGCGATGACGTTGAGTTTGACCGCGCGCATGGAAGGATCTTCCCAGGCTTCGGCCAAGCGGCTGTTGACATAGGTTTTTAGTTTGGCCGGGTCGTTTTGTGCGCTTAACCACATCTCGACCAGTTTTTCCCAGCGCGGGCCTAGGCCGATTTGGTAGTACAGGCAATTGACGGTATAGCCGCGAATTTTTGATTCCGGATTCTGCGGTATCCAGCGCCCGGCTTTGATCATGGCGGTTTTTTGATGCTCTTCGATTTCGCAGCCGCATTCCGGGCAGACGTAGCGGACACGGACGCCGCCTTTGTCCCAGTGCAGGCCGGACCACTCGAAGATTATTTCTTCCAGGCAATGCGGGCATGGCATGTAGTAACGCCGCCGGTCGGATAGCTCGTAGCGTTCGTCGATTCGGCAAATGCCTTTGGTGCCGGGCGATGAGATGTCCAGGCGCTTATAGGTCGAGGTAAAGGCGGAATAGCGGTCTTCGAGCATCACCATGGGGTCGTCCCCGGATTTGAACGAATTGGCGAATTCGGTTAATTCATCAACGACCAGGTATTTGACTGAGGTCGATTTTAAACGGGCCGGTGCGCCGGCATGCTCGACATAGAGCTGGCCGCCTAAAAAGTCTTTAAATTCTTTGGTGTTGGCGGCGTTGCGGCTGTTGGTCGATACCAGCACGTTTTTCACCACCGGAGAATCGTCGAGCATGGGATTAAGTTTTTGGTTAATCCACTTATTCATGCTGACTTCTGCCGGGAACGCGGCCATGATTGGGCCGGGCGCTTGATCCATCCAGTAGCCGATGGCGTTGCGGCCGATTTCGCTTTTGCCTATTTGGATGGGGAATTTTATGACGACTTCGTGTATCGTCGAGCGTGCCGACAGGCAGTCCATCGGCTCGCGCAGGATCGGGTTTCTGTCGGTGTGCCACGGACCGGGCTCCGGGCTGGTTTTACGCGATAAAATGATGTTTTTATCGGACCATTCGGACACGGTTTGCTTTTTGCGCGGGGCGTAGGCTCGGGCGCGGGCGGCGTTGATGACTTGGGCGGCGTTTTGCATGGCTTAGCTGTTGACTAGATCGTCAAAGGTTTGGCCGGTAGATTCGAGCTTGGCTTGTTTTCCGGTGAATTGCTGCCAGCGTTTCACGATGACATCGCAAAACTTAGGATCAAGCTCCATAGTGTAGGATATGCGCCCTAGTTTTTCGCAGGCGATTATCTGTGTGCCCGATCCACCAAAGGGATCATATAGGCTGTCGCCTTTGCGAGTGTGATTTTCGATAGGCTTTTCATAAATGCCTATCGACTTTTGGGTTGGATGAGCGGTTTTATCTTTTTCAAAAATGACGCTAGGAATGTCCCACACTGTCATTTGATCTCGTCCAGCCATCCAATTTGCGCTTGCCCCATTTTTTACAGCAAACCAACATGGCTCGTGCTTCCAGTGATAGTGGCTTCGGCTTAGAGCATGGACGTTTTTATTCCAAATAATTTGCTGCTTTACCTGGAAATTTGCTCTCCGGAGAGAATCCATAACAACGTCTGTAAAAGCGCTGGCATGCCAAACGTAAACAATATCGCCCGGAAACAAAGCCCATGCGTCATACCAATCGGCACGGTCGTCATTTAGCAGATTTGATGCTGCTTCGCGGTCAGTCTTAACTCTATCTTTTGCATCGGCACGCCACCCGGCCTCATACTCAACTCCATACGGGGGGTCTGTAACCATGAGATTAGGTTTAGATCCGGACAATAACTTGCTGACTGCGGCAATGTTGGTGCTATCTCCGCACATAAGCCTATGCCCCCCCCCCTAGTAGCCATACGTCACCCAATTGGGTGACTGGGACAACTGGGGGCTCGGGAACTATATCGGCATTTTTTGATTTGACTGGATGCTCATCCTCAATCAACAATTTTTCTAAAAAATCGGCATCAAATCCAATCAAATCCAAATCAAACTCTATCTGCTGCAAGTCTTGAAGCTCGGCACGCAGCATATCCTCGTCCCAGCCTGAGCTTAACGCCAGCTGATTATCGGCAATAACATAGGCTCGTTTTTGGGCCTCAGTTAAATGCGACAAGCGGATGCAAGGCACTTGCTCCATGCTAAGGCTTTCTGCCGCCATGACGCGACCATGCCCGGCAATGATGCCGTTACCGGCGTCAATCAGCACAGGATTTGTGAAGCCAAACTCTTTGATGCTGTTGGCCACTTGCCTGACCTGCTCCGGCGAGTGAGTGCGGCTGTTGCGGGCATAAGGTATGAGTAAGGCGGTATCGATGTACTCTAGGGTTTGCTGGGTTATGCTCATATTTTTGCCATGTCGTTAAAGCTCCGCGACAAGTCGCTAAGCAGTATTTCGATATGATCCATCAACAGGGATCGGATTCTTTGCTCGTCGGTTTCCGCTGCCAGCTGAGGAGCTAGGATGTCGGGCAGTGATTCCAGGCGGTTACGGATGACGGTATCGCCATCGGCTACGGCCATTCTGACCTCGTCAGCGACCAGCAATAAGCCAATTTCTTTTTCGTAGGCTAATTTTGCTTGCTTGGCGTTGTAGGTCTCTTTCATGGCCCGCGCATTTTGGTAGACGCTGCCGGATTTGCTGCCCACCTGCCCGTCGGCAAGCTCGACTGTCGGTTGTTTTTGCGCTCGCTCCTTACTGTGCCTTTCGGCCACGCCTTCCTTGGATGGGTCTTTAGTGTCCTCTATGCGCTTGATGGAGGCCTCGACGTCTACTTTGCCGCCATCCATAACCAAGCGGCCGGCGTTTTTGAGTTGGGTTATGTGGCTGCGATTGACGCCGATGTGAGCGGCAAAATCGGACTGGCTCATTAACATCCCGCCCCCTCAAATTCTTTGCAGGCTTTTTTATCAAAAAGCGTAGTGCCTGGATAACCCGGCGTTACTAAGCAATGACCGGCTTTAGAGGCGGCATACAGTCGGTGCCAGCTAACGCACTCTTGGCAATAATGCCCTTCGTGCGGTAATGGCGGTTGATCCTCGATCAACTCGACACTGTCTATCGTGAAATCCAGCGTAGCGCCGCGCAGGCCGGTTATTAAGCCGCCAGCGTGGAGCTGTTTAGCCAGGGCGTGGAATTCAGGCACAGCTGCTCTCATCTGCTGATTAAAATCTCTTGCGTTTTCATATCCACAAACTATCTTTTTCATTTTTTTTAATAAATTATGGTTGTGCAGGGTGTGCGGGCGAGTGTGCAGGGTGCGAAAATTCGCGAGGCGTTGATATGCGTGGCCTGTGCAGGGTGTGCAGGGTGTGCAGGCATCTATATACGCGAGGGCGGTTTTGTTTTTTGATTATTGCTGTTGTTTTCTCGCGCGTCACGTAAGGCGCGGTACTGCACACCCTGCACAGGCCACGCGCGGCGCGGCTTTGACTCTGCACAATACCCTGCACAACTGCCTGCACACCCTGCACAACGTTAAGCACGGCTATCCTCTCGGTACATATCGAGCGCATCTTTAAACGCTCTGATGTTTGATCCCAGCCAGCCGGTCTCGGAATTGCCGGGTGACATTTCTTCGGCGTTGGCCGGGATGATGATGGTTTTTGGGTTATCGACCATTTTTATGCCGTCCAGGTAGCGCTTACGCCCTTTTTTGACGCCAGGGCGTTTGGCGATGGCGTCGATGGCTTTGTTTTTTGGCGCTGATCTGACACCTTCGCGCCGACACCAGTGGGTGTAGAGGATGTAGATGTCATCTGAGAGCGCGGGCACGGGCGGCACTCCGGTGATTTCTTTGCCATTCCATTCGTCGTAAAAGCGGACGATGCTGTCTTTGCTGAGGTCCAGCAGGTCTTGCTTGGCTGTTGTCATGACCGGTTTTGTATGCGGGCTAAATCCTTGCAAATCCAAGTTGAGCAGGTAGTGATGCAAGGCTTCGGCTCCGCCGTTTTTGGCTTCGGCGGCGACTTCCTGATAATAACTTTCGCTGAGTTTTTCCGGCGTCCAGATGACTTGGTGCCGCCGGTCGTCTTGATCGAGGACGACTGGCATGCGCTCATTGGACAGAAACACGAGGTTGACGTGGTTGGTTTCCTCGTAGGCTGTCATGTTTTTGGGGTTGATGCGGATGCGGTCGCCGGTGATCAGCCCCTTGAGCTTGTTTTTGATGTGGTACAGGTCGGACCGGGCCACGACTTCGTCCGCCAACATAAAGAGTTTGCCGGCAAAACAATCGTTAAATTTGTCTTCAATGGCCGACTGGTCGATGACGCGGCCGTATTTGCCGTAAATGCCCAAAATGATGTCGAAAAACAGGTTTTTCCCCGTCCCCTGCGGGCCGTGGATGACGATGGTGGTCTTCATTTTGGCGCCGGGATGTTGCAGTGGGTAAGCCAGCCAGCGTAGCACCCAGGTGTAGATGTCGTTGCTGTTTTTTTCTTCGGCGCACATGTACATGAGCAGGTCTAACAGGCTGTCGCAATTGCCCTCTTTGGCTGTGGTCGGCCAGCCGTCCCAGGTGTTGCAGGTGATGTTTTTATCGGTGCCGGTCGGGTCAAAGCCAACTTCTTCAGGTCTGACGATGCGGCGCTGTTTGCTTTCTTGCCAGCGCTTGGGTATGTCGTAGTGGACGCAGGCTTGTTTGAAATCGTTTAGGGCGACGCGCATGTGTTCTTGCGCATCGAAGAGCATGCCGCCCATGCCGTAGACGAGGGCATAGCGCTCAATGGCATCGTTGCAATCATCGATAGGCCGTAGAGGGGCTTTTTCCCCGCCCCCTTGTGGTTGCGCGTCCCGCGTTTTGGCGGTGACGGTAAATCCTGCTTGCTTGATGGCTTCCTCAATCTGAATCCTTACCGTGTGTAGGCCATCGGTCAGGTGCAGGTCGTTAAAGTCGGTCAGTTTGCCTTGGTTTCGGCAGTAGTGATCGTAGCGGGCGTCTTCGTCGGCAAATTTTGGCGATACGACGCGGCCATTGACGGCCAGGGCGGCAAGTTCTGCGTATTCTTTGCCGGCGTTTTTCTTGCCGTGGGGCTGGTTGCAATGTGGGCAAGTCGCGGATAGGTTGACTTTGACGGGTTTTTGGCAGTGTTTGCAGCGCGAGTAAGCGTCATCGTCGGCCAAGATGAGGATCTGGGCTTCGCGGTAGTATTTTCTTAGCGCTTGGGCGACGGTTGGCAGGTTTCCGGCATCAAAGGCAATGGCAACCGGAAAGCCGGTGGCTTCGTAGCCGGTTGCGCCAGTGGCGTAGCCTTCGGCCACCATAATCAGGGTGGTCGGGGTGTCGATCAGGTGGAAGTGGGCTTTTTTTACGGCTCCGGTCGGCCAGTAGTGTTTGTCGCGGCCGTTGTGTTTGTCGATTAGGTCTTTTTGTTTGACTTTATCGAGGATGAGTTGCAGGCCGTGGATGCGGCCTTGTACGTCGAGCATCGGCACGGCCAAGGCGCCTTTTTCGGTAAATCTTACGCCGTGGGCGATGACGCCTTTGCGGTGTAGGTAGTCGCAATCGCCGTCGGTTTCGAGTTTGCGCCAGGCGGCGCTGGCTTTGGCGGCGGATTGTTCGGCTTTGCGTTTTTGTTCGGCAGCCGAGCGCTTTTTGTCGTCAGCCATCCGCTGTTTTATGGCGGCTTTTTGTTCGGCGCTGAGGTCGGTGCGGGTGATTTCTATTTTTTGCGCGTTGTTGTCGGCTCCCTGCCAAATGCCAAAGGAGCCGACAAAGACGATGTCGCCGCCGCTCAGGGTGATTTCATGGAGGATGTACCAGCCGCGCTTTTCGCGGTCGCCCTCTACCCGGCAGCGCACCATGCGGCCGGTTTCCAGCCGGTCGACTTGCAGCCCAAAGCCGAGCAGCTGAAGTTTTACGTCATCGTAATTGGATGCCATTGTTATCGATTCATGGCGGCGTTAACCGCGTGCCTTAAATTGCTGGTGAAATACATGTCGAAATAGCGGTCGTAGGTTTCTTGGGCTATGCGTTCGATGTTGAGGCGCTTGCGGTAGCTGGTAGATACAACAAACAGCAAGACTGGCCTTATCACTGTAGCGGCTCCTTGTCCGCTGCCATCATGCAGATTGATGCGCATGTATATGCCAGGATGCAGTCGGCTCCGGCTGTTGGGTTGCACGGAGAAATAGGCGTAGCCAAGCTGGTTGCGGGTGCCTCTTGCTAATCTGGATCTGCCGGAGCCGCCCATGTTTGACCGGAAACCAGCCTCGGGGAAGGCATCAAAATAGGACAATATCTGCACTATCTGTCCTTTGGACATGTTGCCGTAGTCGTCGATTTTTGCACCGGCAGGGCTTGGCACGGTGAAATATCCAGCAGGCAAGATTCCGGTTTTGTAGAGTCGAGCCTCAAATTTTTTAAACCAGCGCTGACCGCCCTCAACTTGCGGGTTGAGATAGTGCTGATCTGGATTACGGCGCATCGGATCCTTCAGCGTCACCTTAGATTGCAGACTTAATTGATGCGCCTTAACTACATTCATTGAGTTGAGCGTGTACGGCGTCGGCCGGTCGAATACAGACTGCATTTCTGAGCTGATTTTGTTTTTGGCGACAAATGCCAGCTCAGTCAACGTCTTGGCAAGCGCCCCCGGCAGCTGCTGCCTTTGCAAATCGTTCAAGCCGCGCAGTAACTCATCCATCCCGCGAATTTCAATAGCGGCCATAAACCACACCTGATAAATAATTGTTTAGTAACATTAAAACCCACTACCTACACAAAAAACGGGGCTCGAATTACCCGCAGTGGGGGACGCTGGGAAGTACCTTTTACCCGGCTTTTGGCAGCCAATCGCTAACTTAACAAGTGGCAACGCCGACTCTAAAAGCGCCTTTATCAATAAAGGGGAGCGGGGAAATGGGCGGCAAAACCCATAAAGCAAACCGTTCAATCGATATAAATTAATCATCAGTGTTCGTGAATTGCTTCGGAGCATGCAGGGTTAATCCAAACCATTTCATTACGTACCTTAGTACCCCTATTAGCTGATATTCGGCTAGGTTTTGAATGACTCTTCCAATCGCTAAGTAAATCAAGGTATAAGTCAGATGCGTACCCACTAACTACCACCAACCCGTCAAGGTTAAGTAGAGTAGACAACAAAACAGCATGATCATCTTCCGTCATTTCATGACGGTAATATCCTGATTTACCAGACTGTAAAACTCTTGTGCTGGGCATATAGGGTGGGTCTACAAAATGCAAAGTCGACTTAGCATCGTGCTGTCTCATGACATCAATTGCAGGCCGATTCTCTATCAGAACACCCTGCAACCTAGATCCTACTGCTGCTAAAGTTAACGGAAATCGTTCCCAAAGATGCTGAGCTGTACTAGATGGACGTTTTGTATCGATACGGAATCCTGTTTTGCCTTTAGTCGCACCCGCTGAGCCGAATCCCATCTGTGCCCGTATAGCTATCCGACGCGCACGTTCTACAGGATCGTCCGTTGGAGTCCACGCAATATCGAACTCGCTACGAGCATAAGGAGTCAGCGAGACAGCTTCTATCAGCGCCGCCCTAAGAACAGGACACCTCAGCACGCGAAAGAAATTCACCACATCACCATCCAGGTCGTTATAAACCTCTGCATAAGAACGAGGTTTTTGTAACAGTACACCGGCAGCGCCGCCGAACGGCTCAACATAACAAGTATGGTCTGGGAAAAATTGCATGATCCAGCTGGACAAACGGAACTTTCCGCCGTGATACCTCAAAGCAGGCCCCGGCATTTTGATAGCCCTCATTAGAGGGCGTTCCAGCTTTTGAGTTTTATTAATCATTTATAGCCTCAGCTAAATGCTCGGGCTGCCAATCAGGATCAAGCTCCAGCTCCGCCAAGGTATAAAAATGTAATTGCGCCATATAGTGATGATCCTGTTCAGTTACCCACTCTAACCAGCAGTAATATTGATAGACATGGTAGTTATGCAGTTGTTGAGTCATCAAAAATCCTTAAACAACTCATCAAACTTACGATTAATCCAACCGCTGAACCAATCGCAGAACGACATCGGCCCCAGCGCAAGCACAAAACCCAACCACATCAGCGCGGCAATGCACAAGCAAAATAACCCACGTAAAATCCTATACATCACGCTTAAACCTAGACACATGATGCCCGCGAACGCGCGCGCTGCGTGTCCGTAACGCCTGATCATCCAATTGCATCGCATTAAAAATCAGCACCAGCGCAATAGTTTTAACCCCACCACTGACAGACACCTGCAACAGCTTCCGAGCAATCATCACCGACACAGCCCAACAACGATTATTAATTGACGCCGTATTAGCACCGATTGATGCCGAATGAATATCCAGCTTGGCGCAAATATTCGCCGAATGGGTATTAACCGTCCGGATACTAATATCCAACTTATCGGCAATCACCTTATCCGCATAGCCCTCGGCGAAAAGAGCGACAATCTCCCCTTCCCGCGCCGTTAGCGGACCTAGATCAATAATTTGAGCATTAATCGTCGTCATACAAAACCTAACTCATCATTATTGAAGCACCGACACGGTGCCGGGACAGCCAATTTTCCGCAGCTGATTCAAACATCACCCACACATACAGCGCATCTAACACCGAATAACCGTCATAGTAATATTCCGACCATTCCTCAGCGCCGGCGGCAGCGACAATATCACCCTCGTAGCCACAGTTAATCGCCTCATCACGCAGCTCATTTAGCCAGTTTTGCAGCGCTTGATTACCCTCAATAGCCATAAATCCAACCGCCTGCTATGCTTATTTTTTTAGACAAACCTACAGAAATAATACTCATGACAAGAATTACTAAAGATTTTTCAGGGTTAATGAACGATGCCACGCTTACGGCGCATACCTTCTTAAGCAAAGCTATTCGCGCTATTGATGAAGACTTGGGCGATGGATATGCCAAGGAGCACCCTGAACTGATCGGCGCATTTATGCTGACAGCCTCTATCGAGGACGCGGCAACGGTCATTGCAAAAGTACTCGGCGAGGCCATTGAATCAGTCGGTAGCGCTATCGAGGAGCGTAGAAGCGAATAATGCACCTTGCGCGCCGCATGGGCCTTTGAGTCTTGCTTCACGGCAGCTAAGTGCGCTTCCGGTAACCATGTCACGCGCATCGTTATGGGTGCATGTGAACCCGTCTTCAGATTTGGCTTCTTTGAAATTGTGATAAACACAGTCTTTGCATATTTTCATGTTAGGTTCCTCTTAGTTAGTGTAGGCAGTCCTACTTAGGTAATCCTGCGGATTCACGTCAGCCTTGCAGTAGATAAAATTAACTGCAAAGTTGTCCACATCAATCCTCATCAAAAAAATCAGGCAACAAAACAGACGCCTTCACTTTGCCATTAGTCAGCTTAGCGATTTCCTTGGCACGCTTAGGTGGTATCCCACGCTTCTTCCACTGAGTAATTGCCATAGGGTTAACCTCCAGTGCATCAGCAAGGGCTTTTTGAGTTTTAAAGTAATCAATTGCAGGTTGTAAATTTGTCATGAATCAAACAATACACGAAATGTTTGCAAATAACAAACATTATGTTTGTTCACACCATAAAGTCAATCCTGTAAACTTTTTGTTTGTGAATACTAAAAAAAGCAAAGAAGAGCAAACTGCCGCAAAAATTGAGGCATTCAAGCGCGTCGAACAGGAACTTAAGGCAAAAGGCATCGCCGTGCCTGATTTTCAAAAAACCTTAGACATCGACTCACAAAATTGGAATAACTGGAAAAACCGGGGCTTACCCAGCGTGCAAACAATAATAATCGGCGGGGTACTGGGGCTAAACTCCGACTGGATCGCCACCGGCAAAGGCGAAAAATACAAAGAAATTAAAAAAGAGATAAATCATTACCCACTCCCAGGACAAGTAAGCGACAAACTCGGCGACTGGGACCGCTTTGCAACACAGGACCAACTGATCAAAGCAAAACTCGTTAACTGGTCTGCTTATTGCTTAAACACCGACTCCTTAAACAACCTAAGAGAGTTGAGCAGCATGATCATACCCAACGACATTAAACCGTCCGAGAAATCTTATATTATTGAAATAGATCAAGATATATTTAAAAGCTTTACCTCAGGTACTCAATTATTAATTGATCCCGATGTATCGCCCGCAAAAAACAGCGTAGTCGTCTTATCAATAGGCGACAAAATACCGACTCTAGTACGCTGGAATCCAGGCTTCGGTGAGCTGCAAGTGGAGCCTTTGGAATCGGGTTATCCCAACTCGATCTCCTTAGAGAATAAAGCCTATACCCTGCTTGGCGTCGCAGTTTATGAGCAACAAAAAGGCCGCAGGCTATTAGTATAAAAACAAATCGTAGCCGCCGTAATATTGGCGCATCAGCTACGGCGTAAGCAATTACTTACTTTAAAAGGTAACAGAGCACAATGATTTGCCCAAAATGCGGACATGAACGAACTCATCACGACGATCCGACAATACCCGCTTATCAATGCCCTGCCTGCGACATCGTCTACCACAAATACAGACCTCCTCAAACCCTCTCCGAACCATCGGCAACCAGACAAACCAAAAGACATCTAATATCTCCAAAACTGATGGCGATAGCCATTGTTATGAGCATCGTTACCGCTATTAACACCCAGTACACCGAGCGCATTAAAGCCACAGAATTAAAAAAACAACAGGATTATCAAGCAAAATCTCAGGCATTAATGCAGCAACAAGAGCTTAAAAAACAAGAAGAAAAACGCAAAGCAGACTGCGAGCAAGACGCCAAATGCACTGGACTTGCACCGATGGCAAGCAATGCCGGGGTTATTTGTCAGCAACGCATCGAGCGCCTATCCAGCTACAGCTTCAAATGGACGAATGGATGGACAGAACTAATCTTTAATCACTTCGTATGGAAAGACAACCAACACAGCTCAATCGTCGCGTTTGACGACAAACTGGAAATACAAAACTCTTATGGTGCCTGGGAAAACTACGTTTATAACTGCGAAATTAGAGTCAGCGATGGCGCTGTACTTGATGTTAAAGCAAGCCCAGGAAGACTATAACGTAACTTAACAAATGACTGATTTAAGCAACACGCCTGGAATTTATATGCCAACAATATTTAAAATAATGCTACTACTGCTATTTACTTGCACAACACACGCCCTCGACAAGCAAAAAACCAGTGTGCCAAAAAACGACAATCAAACATGCGAAGCCCTAAAAAAACAATCGGCAACAGAAGATGAGCTTGCAAGACAAGGATGCTGCTCATCACATGGCGGGGTTTGCGGATGCCAAGGAGGCAGAGTAACTTGTTGCGATGGCAATAACGGCTCATCATGCGCCTGCAAAACAGAAAAGATTTAACGCTATCGGTGGCACTATGAAATTCGGATTTAGAAAACCCTCATTAAAGAAACGCTTTGCCGCTTGTTGAATACAGCACAGAGCCCCTGACACCACATCAATAATTAAACCCGCTTCGGCGGGTTTTTTATTGCCTAAAATTAATTTCCTGTTTCTAATGCAAACATTTTGTTTGACATAACAAACAAAATGTTTATACTCTGAATCTAAGCCCAGTAGGGTGCGCACCGCGCACCTTTACAGCAACACACAAAAAACCGGGAGTAAACACCATGACGCCACTAACCCCAGAAAATGCAAAAGATGTTGCACCAGGACAGGAACCGTTTGTTCAAGCATCAATCCTACTCCAGCAAGCAAATCGCTTGCATCTGAAATTATGTGAGCTGGAACTCAAGCGCGAAGATGAGGGAAAAGATTTTTGTTGGCGGCTATCAGACCTTATACAACGGGCATACGTCTGCTGCTCGCGGCGCTACCTAAAAACAATGGAACTAGCCAAGCCGTTGATAAATACACCTAGATCCAGCGCAATATAACCGATTTGCCAAGCAGCCTACCTCAGCCCGGCTCACATAGCGGGCCTTTTTAGGACTGCATTAATGCCTTGCACAGCAATATGGAACAAACATGATCAATTTTTCATGCGGACTCGACGAAATAAACAAGCTGCTCATTGCGCTCAGTTTGGTGTTAACCATCGAGCGACCCCATTATTTTGAGATAAGAAGAAGCGAAAATAACAAATTAGTAGGCTACTGGAATGACCTATCCGGAGACGGTGAAATCATCGTCGATAGGTTAAAAACCCGCTAGTCAAACCGAATACGAGAAGCTCGACTCGTCTCAAGCTGAGCAAAAACGCGGCAACGCCAACACATCACAGGGATGCTGACAAAACCACTGGGTGCTCACAACGCACCCAGTGCAACTTAAGCTAGAAGGTATTAACTATGTGGTTCAAAAATTTAACCATTTTCATACTTACCGAGCCGTTCCTATTAAACCCGGCAGAACTGCATGTAATGCTGGAACAGGCGGCAATAATCAACTGGATCAATAACAATGTGCAAAATAACGCCTCGCGACATAACCGAAACCATTAAATACATCCACGACAGCATGACACGCAGCCTTAAGCAAACCATCACTGACGTGCAAAACACCGATCACAGCTCATATAAAAAATATGAGTTATGCCGCCCGCGACTGTATCAAGCCTATCTAAAAGCCGATGCCGAGCTTAATGGCATAAAAATGGTACTGATAAGCCATCGGAAAGAAGTCGAAGATATAAAAGCGGCGAAGAGCCGACTGCACGGCGAATGGCAACTGCACGATTTTCAAATCGTTGCATTACAACGGCCCGGCACGAAGCCGCCGTTTTACGCCCAAGAACAAAAAGCAGCCTAAGCCATGTCGCCGCAAGAACTTGTAGACCAGTGGAATGAAAAACATCCAGTAGGCACACCGGTAAAAATAACCAAGAGTGGAGGTAGTTTAGATGGCCGGTCAACAGCTGGTTGAAGTTAAAGAACTGCTCATCGCCGCTAAATTAGCGCTATCAATAATGGAACGTTTTTTCCTTGCCAGCCAAGGCAAAGGAACAATCAAACGGCTTAAAAAAGCCATCAACAACTTGGAAGCAAAACAATGACTATGACAATAAAACAAATAATCGCTGAAATAATCGAAACAGAAGGCGGCTACGTCAATCACCCTGCTGACCGTGGCGGGCCGACAAAATACGGCATCACAGCCAAGGCCTATGCCGAGTATTTTAGGCGTCCGACAGCAAGTATTACCATCGACGAGATAAAAGCTATAACTCCGGTTCTGGCTGAAAAAATCTATTTCAGCATTTATTACGTCCGCCCTAACATCAAGCTACTACCCGAACTGATAAAACCGCTAATGCTGGATATGGCGGTTAATCATGGACGGAATAAATCAATAAAAATACTGCAATCGACACTACTGCATGACGGCTACAACATCGGTTCCGTAGACGGCAGCATTGGCCCCAAAACCCTTAATGCCGTAACCAGGGCAACAGCCGCTTTAGGGGGTGATCTTATCAATAACCTGATCGACCGAAGAATAGAATTTTACAAGCACATAATCCAGCATGACCCAAGCCAAGCGGTTTTTGAAGACGGTTGGCTGTCCCGTGCAGAATCATTTAGGCAGGCCGCATAATGGATAACAACAACTTAGCATCACCCGATTTTACTGACGACCAATACGCCGAATTTATCGCCAAAAAAACCGTAACGCGTGACCAAATCGCCGAATTTATGCAGATCAGGAGCAAATTATTAACCGAGCTGATCTGCAAAAAACGTATCTCGCCGCCGGCTCCGGTAGGCAGAGTGCAATCGACTTATCTTTACAATGCCGAACAGATTGCCGCCTGGATAAAAACAAAACCGCTTGACTTAGAAAGCCGGCCCGACAAGAGCACTAAAGCCAGAAAACCACCAGGCTTAGACAACGGGCTCGCACTATCTTTTTTGACCACTAAGCCAGAGAGCAATGAGCCCTTAACAATGACTAACTTAGCCAATAAGCACAGCAAACAGCGACTAAAAACAACCGTCGTGCATCTAAAAGAGCGTAATGATTATGTGCCTCCGCATTCCGCATTGGCCCCATCAAGCCACAGCGGTGCAGATCATCGCTATTGCGGAGGGCAGCTGTGAATGAGCTGGCTCTTTTCGCGGGCGCTGGTGGCGGCATACTCGGCGGAAAACTGCTCGGCTGGCGGACCGTGTGCGCCGTTGAGCGTGATGCCTACGCCGCACAAGTTTTGGCACAGAGACAAAATGACGGAGCCATCGAACCTTTCCCGATTTGGTCTGACGTGGTTGGTGGGCCACTGAACCCGACGTGGGTCGAGTGGCTCATGGGGTGGCCGCTCGGGTGGACAGACTTAGAGCTATTGGCAACGGGCAAGTACCTCTTACCGCCGCAACAGCATTCCGTCTATTAAGCGGTTTATGAGCAAAAATGCAGCGCCCATTAAAACAGAGAAGTTTATGAAAAAAATAATAATATCCGGATACTGGACAACTAAAGATTTAATGGATCGATACAAAGTATCAAGAATGACTTTAAATCGCTGGATGAATCGAGATATTAACCCACTGCCCAGACCTGTTTTTAATGCCTGCGGCAGCCAAAACCGGTGGTCTATCGACGCGGTGACTGATTGGGAAAACTCAATGAGCACTAAAAATGTTGCATAGTCAACCATCATTCTCGGCGCGGCCCGAAGGTTGAAATATGAAAAAAGATTGTTACCGCGCTCCGGTTGAGCGCCCCGTTAGTCCAACATTACCTAAATTAGCTAAAGTTGGTGACAGCGTAATTTGTAGATGCAAACTTCCAGCTCCATACAACATTATTGCGAGACTAGACACCCCAGAAGCGGCTGCCGAGGTTAATTCAGACTTAATGAGTGACTCGCCGATATGGGAATTGTTGGACGCCTAACGCTTAGCTGCGGGGCGGTGCGCGGCTTTTTGCGCGAAGTCCCGCACGAGCGTTGTTACGGAGTAGGAACGATGGAAGACCAAGAAATGTAGGCGAGTAATAAAGTTTCATACTGAAACACGCTGAAAGCCTCATTTTTCCGTTGATAAAATCGGCTCCTGAAAAATAAAGATTCATACTGAAACCGATCTAAATGGCGTAGGCCTATTAAATT
>Ga0208753_100363_pt1 | contig 19773 bp, 17 predicted proteins | sample LakWasMet37_LOW7_2_FD_183877 | JGI IMG/M metagenome (GOLD analysis project Ga0208753, IMG submission 183877) | Freshwater sediment methanotrophic microbial communities from Lake Washington under simulated oxygen tension - Sediment Metagenome... | ecosystem: Environmental > Aquatic > Freshwater >... | reverse complement strand
GGCAGGTAATATATCTGCGGGGAAACCCGGTTGCTTTTGATCAAGATTCATCGCAATCAGTTTAAAGTTGATAGGAGCGCGCTCTTGCAATGCAAGCAGAATCATCAGCATGGCATGAGAGTCTTTACTTATTAGCACAACTCTATCAGTCAACTTTGTGTAAAGTTCAATGAATTCATATATAAAATAAAGTAACATGTTTACATAATAATATAAATGTTAACTTTTTTTAGATTTTAAGTTAAATCTTTACATTTTTTGCGCATTAAAGTTGAGCGAGATTTCTTGGGTAAGCATAATATAGTAGTAACATGAAATTCACAAAATAATCACTCAGTATAGTAATGTGCAGGAAAGCTGTTAGTCTAAATGATTAAGCTAAAGATATGCGCCTTTTAACTTGGAACTGCTGTCGTGGAAGTTACGATATTAAGGTGCCTCTACTTGATCAATTTAATCCTGACATAGCTGTCCAAGAGTGTGCTAAAACTGCCTTAGAGACTGGCCAGTGCCTTTGGATTGGCTTAAATGGGCTTGTTCTAATATGTACATTCACGGATCCTGAAAAGGATTCCTGTTTACGGAGTTTTTCAGCTGCACGACTCATGTAAAGTGTAACGGATTCGGCCAGACTGTTGTAGTCGCTAACTGGTTGACCAAAGCTGCTTGAACTTATGATTTGCTGCTTGTCTGGCGCCACTTTTTCCAGTTCAATGCAGACGGTACCATTCAATTCACGAATAGTCTTTTCCATCACAACACTAAATTGTTGTCGTAATCTTTCCGGACTGGCGCGCTTGAGATCGAGCACGGTATTAAATCCTAATGCTTGCAATCTAGGTGCTAGCTTTCTACCAGCCAACTAAAACAATTTCAAAAAGGCCACTTAAACTTATCGCAAAAAAGCCACCCATGATTTGCAATAGCGGCCACTCGTAATTCTCAAATGAAATTTTAGATAAAAAGCTGGTTACGACACATTTCTGCCTCACAGATATTTATGCTGTCAGGCAGCAACTGGGACAAAGCGGACGGCCAACATTTGATCTACAATCAGACAACAAACCTTACTGCCTTATTTGCTGAAATCCTCATGCATAAAAAAAGGGAGCCTAGGCTCCCTTCATGTATTCACGTAACGAAATTATTTATTCATGACGTACATTGTTACTTCAAAGCCAAAACGCATTTCTGTAGCAGCTGGTTTAGTCCACATAATATTCTCCAATGTTTGATCTGTTTGAACCGACGACATGTCTTGTTCGTGTGATTGCATTATGCGCCCACCAGGATTTAATACACTATCGTAGTTCATGAATAGAGCCTAAGTAAAATCCTGAACAATTTACAAGGATATTTTTTAAGTGATATCTATAACAGCCATTCAGGTTTTAAAAGCATGACTGTGCCGAGCAGCAGCATAACAACACCGCTCAGAAGCTTGAGCCGTTGGCCTGCTTGAGTAGACCCTCTTTTCAAGGAGACCTTCTTCGGTGAGAACCGTCAAACGCTTGGTCAGTATTGTCGGCGCAATACCAAGACTTAGATTGTGTACAATATAATTTGTGAGCATTTAAAAGTTAAGTCAAATACATGGCATAGAGATCGATCTGGAAAATCATATATCCGGGAATAGCTTTTCACTTAGTGCATCGATGAGTGATGCTGGAGGTTTTTAAGATGAAAAATAATCATGCATTTTTGGCAGATCAGCATTAAACATGAAAATAGAATCACTTACTGATAGCAGACAACTGATTAATTGGTAGTCTTAACTGATTAGATCAATCTACTAAGACTACCTTAGATAGCTATTTAAGCCAGCATTACTCATTTAAAGTGAAGATGTTTTAGCAACATCATTTAGTATTGCTCACTGGACTTGGAAGGCGAATGCCGGTGCCAAGAACGCTAGCGGCACCAATAGCTAAGTTTCTATCAACGCTTGGTTTTTCGTTACCAGCAGGACCAGTATGGCGAACACCTGTACCCAGTACACTCGCGGCACCAATGGCTAGATTTTTATCGACACTTGGTTTCTCATGACCAGCAGGGCCCGTATGTGGTCGTGATTTTCCTAGATAGCCATTAATGAATGATTTAGCAGCGGTATCTGCACTTGCAGCCTCGCCCGCTTGTGCTAAAGATGCGCCAGTTAATAACACTAAAGCTAATAATGTATGTTTTTTCATGATTGAAGTTTCCTTAATAAATTGATTAATATTCAAAAAAATATCGATTCAGACTTTTTGTCTTGCTCGAATGATTTGCATTTAATCGGATTACCTTCGTCAACTGAAATTGATTGATGCTATGAGAATATTGATGAAATCAATCAGTCACATCATGCGTACTATGCTTTAAGCCAAAGGTTTGTAGGCTAGTAGAAGACTTAACTCCTCAAATAGCTTTTTTCTTGGGTGATTTTTTCGCCAGACCAAGGCTATGGTACGGCTCGGCTTTTGTTTGATTTCAATGTATTTAATATCAGGGTCTTCAGGTTGGATAGCGACAGAAGGCATCAGCGTTACACCCACACCGTTTTTCACCATAAACCGTAACGTTTCTAAGCTAGAGGCCCGAAAATCATTTTCTATGAATCTTGAAGGACTACATAACTGTAATGCTTGGTCACGGAGACAGTGCCCCTCTTCTAATAAGAGCAAGTTTTCTTGATGTAAATCATTTAAATCCACAAAGTCTAGCTTGGCCAGTGGATGATCTGCGGGTACCGCCAAAGTAAAAGGGTCTTCGAATAACGGTCGACATTCCAGTTGTTCGTGATCGACTGGCATGGCAAGCAAGGCAGCATCTAACTTCATTGTAAGCAGGAGGTTGATGAGTGCCTCGGTTTTTTCCTCAACCACTAGCATTTTCAAGTCTGAGAAATGCTGTTTGATCTTGAACACATACTCAGGAAGCGCATAACTTGCCAGCGAGGGAAAAGCACCCAGAGAGAGTTTGCCGTTAAAGGGATTTTGCCCATTCGCAGCAATTTCACGTATATGGCGCACATCATTCAGGATTCGGCGTGCCACCTGAATAATTTCCTCACCCAGCGCCGTCATGACGACACTATTTCTTTCTCGTAAGAAAATTTGCACACCAAGATAGTCTTCAACTTTTTTGATTTGTGTACTCAGGGTGGGTTGGCTAATAGCACAGTAATCTGCAGCGCGACTGAAATTCTTTAAATCTGCGATGGCTATTAAATAGCCTAAATCTCTTAAATTCACATGTGTACCTCTTATCCTGACTGGTCAGTCTAGCACCTATGATTGCTTAACTTTCTAAGTATTTTCTGTAGTTTTTTAGCTAGTTCATCATTAAAAATGAGCCTAAATATCATGAGGTTGAAGTAGTGACTAGTCCTATTGATTTTACCTATAGCACTATTGATTAAATGATTTAGACGAAAATTTTAATGCTTATAACATGGCTAGTTGAGGTCGGATTTGAGATTCGAATCAAAGATTCTGCTCTCTCATGCTAACTCTAGTATTAGGGTTAGCTAACTAACTATTTGAATTAACTTTCAAGTGAAACAATAACCAGCGCATTGCGCTATTTTTAATAGAGGTGAATATGAATATTAAAAAAACATTGATGATGTCTGTGATGGCCATAGCAATATCAACAGCATTTTCTTCAGGTACGGCTTTAGCAGATGGTGATAATAAATCGCCTCAGTTTTGGTGGCCTGATCGATTAGATTTAAAACCACTGCGCCAAAACACTGCTGAATCTAGCCCAATGGGCAACGCCTACAATTATGCTGATCAATTTAAAAAGTTAGACATTAAAGCAGTCAAAAAAGACATTGCAACTACCATGAAAACATCACAAGCTTGGTGGCCTGCAGATTATGGTCATTACGGCCCATTCTTTATCCGCATGGCATGGCACAGTGCAGGCGTCTACCGTACATTAGATGGTCGCGGTGGTGCGGCTGGCGGTCAGCAACGCTTTGAACTGTTAAATAGCTGGCCAGATAACGTCAACCTTGATAAAGCACGTCGTTTGCTTTGGCCTGTAAAACAAAAATATGGCAGTCAAATCTCATGGGCAGACTTAATGGTGCTTGCTGGCAACGTAGCCTTAGAAGACATGGGCTTTAAAACCTTTGGTTTTGCTGGTGGTCGCCAAGATGATTGGGAAACTGAAATCGTCAACTGGGGCCCAGAAAAAGAATTTATGGCAGACAAACGTCACGATGCTAAAGGCACCTTGGCCAAACCATTGGCTGCGGTACAAATGGGGCTGATTTATGTTAACCCAGAAGGCCCAGGTGGCAACCCGGATCCTCTACTCGCCGCTAAAGACATCCGCGAAGCATTTGGTCGCATGGGGATGAATGACGAAGAAACCGTTGCACTGATTGCAGGCGGTCACACATTTGGTAAAGCCCACGGTGCAGCCAAGCCAGAAGGTTGCGTTGGCGTTGATCCAGCCGCTGCAGGCATTGAAGAACAAGGGTTTGGTTGGAAAAATAAATGTGGTAGCGGCAAAGGTGCTGATACGATTAGCAGTGGCTTAGAGGGTGCTTGGTCTGTCAGTCCTACGGCCTGGACATCTCAATATTTGGATAATCTAATGACCTTGGAATGGGTGCAATCGAAAAGCCCCGCAGGTGCTATACAATGGATTCCTAAAAATGCCGAACAAGTTAAATTTGTACCAGATGCCCACGATCCTAACAAACGCCATGCGCCGATCATGTTCACCACAGATTTAGCATTGAAATTTGATCCAGCTTACAGTGAAATCACCAACCGTTTTTGGAAGAGCCCAAAAGATTACGAATTGGCTTTTGCTAAAGCATGGTTTAAATTAACACATCGCGATATGGGTCCACGTGCACGCTACATTGGCGCCGAAGTCCCTGCTGAAAACTTGATTTGGCAAGACCCGATTCCTGCGGTTGACCACAAATTGATTGATGCCAAGGATGCTGAGAAACTTAAAACGGCAATCTTGAAATCTGGTCTCACCACACAAGATCTTATCAAAACCGCTTGGGCATCTGCCTCTACTTTCCGTGGTACAGATATGCGTGGTGGTGCAAATGGTGCGCGCATTCGCTTGGCACCTCAAAAAGATTGGGAAGCTAACGACCCTGCAGACTTAGCTAAAGTATTGAGCCAGTTAGAGGACATTCAGCAGAAATTTAACAAATCACTTTCTGGAGGCAAAAAAGTTTCACTTGCCGACGTGATTGTATTGGGTGGTAACGCAGCGGTTGAACAAGCAGCTAAAAAAGCGGGTTACAAAGTGCAAGTTGCGTTTAAGCCTGGCCGCATGGATGCATCGCAAGCACAAACCGATGTGAAATCATTTGAAGTGTTAAAACCTACCGCCGATGGTTTCCGTAACTACTTTGGCGAAGGAAACGCACATTCACCAGCAGAAATGTTGGTAGACCGTGCAAACTACCTCACCTTAACCGTACCAGAAATGACTGTACTAGTGGGTGGCATGCGTGCATTAGATGCTAATGTTGGGCATACCAAACACGGTGTATTGACCAAAAATCCAGGCACATTAAACAATGATTTCTTTGTGAACTTGCTTGATATGTCTACACAATGGTCAAAATCATCGGCCTCTGATGGCATCTATGAAGGGCGTGATCGTAGTACAGGGGAGTCTAAATGGACAGCAACACCTGTTGATTTAGTTTTTGGATCAAACTCTGAACTACGTGCAGTAGCTGAAGTTTATGCAGCTAATGATGCTAAAGAGAAATTTGTAAAAGACTTTGTAAATGCTTGGACTAAGGTCATGACTTTAGATCGTTTTGATAAAATTTAATTTTAGTTGATATATTGCCTAACTTTAAGCTTTCAATTCAGGTTAGGCAATAATTTTAATGATGTATTTCAAGTAGGCTCACGCAAAGATTTAGAAGAGATAGCTAAGGGGCGAACGCAAAAAACGGAAAAAATTGTACGCTAAGCTAAATTCATCACACTTTATCGACTTTTAGCGAATAAACGCACAGTCGTTGACGGATGTACCTGAAATAATCTAGCAGCATCTGCACCTGTTTTTTGACCAAACATTACGAATGTAATGATTTCTTTCTGTTGTTGTGGTGTAAGTTTAGGTCGCCGTCCACCAATTCGACCTTCTTGCTGTGCAGCTTCTAGGTGTGGTTTACACCTAATAATAGTTCAGCGATATTAAATAATCTTTAAATTTCACCAATTACAAATTAAGATTCAATATTTAAAATATCATGGCACTAATCATAACGCCTTGAATAGATTGTTCAGGAATGTCTATGGAAAATATAAGTAGGAATAATTCTGATAAAGGCTATAGCTGGCTGAATACCTTAATGGCCCAAGCGCAGTCCAGTCCAATGATTTCACTTGGGTTGGTATTGGCGCTCTTCGCTGTAACTACGCTTCTCACGCAAGGTTTATACCATTTTGTTACTGGTTTATCTAAACCAGAAGTGCTCTTGGCACTGGCAGCTGGCTCTGCAGGCTTTTTAACAACTTCAATTGGCGCAGCCCCTGCGTTAATTGTTAAGAACATTCCACAGCGCATTGAAGACAGCTTGCTCGGATTTGCTGCAGGTATGATGCTTGCCGCTGCTGCCTTTTCACTCATTATTCCAGGAATTGATGCTGGTACAACGATGCTTGAGCATAAAACACTAGGTGCTGGCGTTGTGGTCATAGGCCTCGCACTGGGTGTTTTATTAATGCTGGGGCTGGATTATTTTACACCGCATGAGCACGACAAAACCGGGCCGTGTGGTCCTGGCCATGAGCGTTGTGGTCGTGTCTGGTTATTTGTATTTGCGATAGCCTTACATAATTTGCCAGAAGGCATGGCAATGGGAGTTGGATTCGCCCAAGGCGATATGTCGGTTGGATTACCTTTAAGTACGGCTATCGCCCTTCAGGACATTCCAGAAGGCTTGGCTGTTGCGCTTACGCTTAGAGCAGTAGGTATTAAGCCGACACTGGCAGTACTTGTAGCGGCCGCAACCGGCCTGCTGGAGCCTCTGGGCGCTATCATTGGCGTAAGCTTATCAAGCGGATTGGCTTTGGCTTATCCGATAGGTCTTGGCCTTGCTGCTGGTGCCATGATTTTTGTGGTCTCGCATGAGGTGATTCCGGAAACGCATCGCAACGGACATCAAACTTTTGCAACAATCGGACTGATGATAGGTTTTGCAGTTATGATGATGCTAGACACTACCTTGGGCTAACATTTTTTAGTAAAGGAATTTTAATGATGAAAAATAATAGTACTGAAATTAACATTGGCATCAATGCCAAGGATCGCCAAAAAGTGGCACACGGCTTATCTGTATTCTTGGCAGATAGCTACACGTTGTATTTGATGACGCATAACTTTCACTGGAACGTTACCGGGCCGCAATTCAACAGCCTGCATAATATGTTTATGACCCAGTACACCGAGCAGTGGAATGCACTGGACATGATCGCAGAGAGAATTCGCGCACTTGGTCATCCTGCCCCGGCAACCTATAAAGAATTCAATAAGCTGGCAACTATTAAAGAAGTTGAAGGTGTGCCTAAAGCGAAGGAAATGATTCAACATTTAGTGAATGCAAACGAAGGCGCCGCCAGAACTGCGAGATCGTTGTTCAGTGTTGTTGATGCAGCCAATGACCAACCAACGGCTGACTTGTTGACGCAGCGCCTTGAAGTGCATGAAAAAACAGCTTGGATGCTGAGAAGTCTTCTTGAGGATTAATTTAAATCTAACAAATTACAGGAGAAAATTAAATGAAAGCAAACGTTGGTGGTGTTGATCGTTTCGTTCGCATCGTTGCAGGTCTTGCCCTGATTGCATGGGCTTTATTTGGCAACGGCCCAGCCTGGGCCTGGATCGGGGTGCTGCCACTGGCAACAGGTCTGTTTAGTTTCTGTGGTGCATATTCATTGTTAGGCATCAATACCTGTAAAACCAAGTAAGATAGTGAGGCTTGAATATAAAAAAAGCGGTGGAATTAACCACCGCTTTTTTGTTTTGCTAGCTAGAGGCTAAATTACTTCGTTATTAGCCTAGACCAGCCTCTGCGTCCTACATGAAGCCGCGATTAGTTCAGATCAAAACGATCGGCATTCATCACTTTAGTCCAGGCTTTCACAAAGTCTTTAACAAATTTCTCTTTAGCATCGTCTTGCGCATACACTTCCGCATAAGAACGAAGAATCGAGTTAGAACCAAAAACCAGGTCGGCACGGGTTGCTGTCCACCTGACCGCGCCTGTTTTACGATCCCGAATCTCGTACAAGTTTCTGCCAGCTGGCTTCCAGGTGTAGGCCATATCAGTCAGGTTGACAAAAAAGTCGTTGGTCAGCGCGCCAACACGGTCAGTGAATACACCATGCTTAGTACCGCCATGATTGGTGCCGATAACGCGCATACCGCCGACCAGCGCGGTCATCTCGCACGCGGTCAAGCCCAGCAACTGAGTGCGATCCAATAAAAGCTCTTCCGCTGAAACGACATAATCTTTCATCAACCAATTGCGAAAACCATCAGCTAAAGGTTCCAGCACCTCAAACGACTCGACGTCGGTTTGTGCCTGAGTGGCGTCGCCACGTCCCGGAGCAAACGGCACGGTTACTGCAAAGCCGCCAGCCTTGGCCGCCTGCTCGATACCGATATTGCCGGCCAGCACGATGACATCCGCTACGCTTGCGCCGCTTTCGGCAGCGATTTTTTCCAGCACCGCCAATACCTTGCTTAGGCGGGCAGGCTCGTTGCCTTCCCAGTCCTTCTGCGGCGCAAGACGAATGCGCGCTCCGTTGGCGCCGCCGCGCATGTCAGAGCCGCGGAAGGTGCGTGCGCTATCCCACGCGGTAGCAACCATGTCGTTGATGCTCAGGCCGCTCGCCAGAATCTTCGCTTTGACCGCTGCAACATCGTAACTGGTAGAACCAGCGGGCACCGGATCCTGCCAGATCAGGTCTTCCTTCGGCACATCCGGGCCGAGGTAGCGTGCTTTCGGACCCATGTCGCGGTGCGTCAGCTTGAACCAGGCGCGGGCGAAGACTTCGGTGAAGTAGGCCGGATCATTGTGGAACCGCTCCGCGATTTTGCGGTACTCCGGGTCCAGCTTCAATGCCATATCAGCGTCGGTCATGATTGGCTTGCGGCGAATCGATGGATCCTCAACGTCGACAGGCATGTCTTCTTCCTTGATATTGACGGGCTCCCACTGCCAAGCACCTGCTGGAGACTTCTGCAGCCACCAGTCGTAGCCAAACAGTAGTTTGAAATAGCCATTGTCCCATTGCGTTGGATGCGTAGTCCAGGCGCCTTCGATACCACTGGTCACAGTGTCTCGGCCCACGCCACGTGCAGTATGGTTGTTCCATCCCAGACCTTGCTCTTCTAAATCAGCGGCCTCGGGGGTTGGGCCAAGATTGGCAGCACTGCCGTTGCCGTGTGCCTTACCAACGGTGTGTCCACCGGCGGTCAGAGCTACGGTTTCCTCGTCGTCCATCGCCATGCGAGAGAAAGTTACACGCATATCCTTGGCAGTTTTAAGCGGATCAGGGTTACCATCCACGCCTTCCGGGTTGACATAGATCAGTCCCATCATCACGGCTGCCAGCGGGTTTTCCAGATCCCGCTCGCCGGAGTAGCGGCTGTTTGGGTTATTGGTTGGGGCGAGCCATTCTTTTTCTGAACCCCAGTAAATGTCTTTCTCCGGATGCCAGATATCCTCGCGGCCGAAGCCGAAGCCGAAGGTCTTGAGACCCATGGACTCATAGGCAATATTGCCAGCGAGGACGATTAGGTCGGCCCAACTGATTTTGTTGCCATATTTCTTCTTAATCGGCCAGAGCAAGCGACGCGCCTTATCCAGATTGGCATTATCTGGCCAGGAATTGAGAGGGGCGAAGCGCTGGTTACCAGTGCCGGCGCCGCCACGACCGTCGGCGGTACGATAGGTACCGGCCGCATGCCAAGCCATACGAATCATCAAGCCGCCGTAGTGACCCCAGTCTGCTGGCCACCACTCTTGGCTGTTGGTCATCAGGGCATGAAGGTCTTTCTTGAGGGCTGCGAAGTCGAGCTTCTTGACCTCTTCCCGATAATTGAATCCCGTTCCCATTGGGTTGGTCTTGCTATCGTGCTGATGCAGAATGTCAAAGTTGAGGGCTTTAGGCCACCACTCCATGTTAGAAGTACCGGTTGCGGTATTGCCACCGTGCATGACCGGGCATTTACCCGCTGTAGATGCTTTATTATCCATTCTAGAACTCCTTTTTTATTTCAGTTAGTAATGGGTGCTTCGCGAATTTCAACCGCCACGGCTTTCATCTTTTGATGTTGGCATCATAGTTGATTAAATAGTACTTGGTAATGATTGTAAATAAGTAAAATCTGTAAAAGTAATTTAATATAAACGTTGCAATTACCAGCGCTTACCTTGTTTTGTATTGAGTAATGGTTTTAGTTTTTCAGAAATAATATTTCTGGCCCTGAAAATTCTTGAGCGCGTAGTGCCAACCGGACACTGCATAATTACTGAGATTTGTTCATAGCTGAGTCCTTCAATTTCTCTCAGTGTAATTGCCGTCTGCAAATCTGCAGGCAATGCGGATATTGAATTATTGACTGTTTGGGCAATCTGTTTATTCATTAATTCAGTTTCCGGCGTTTCCGCACTATATAAATCCAGTGCCGTGCTGAAATTTTCTGCATCTTCAACTTCAATTGAGCTGTCAATCTGCAGGCCACGCTTTTTTTCGTAAAGATAATTTCTTGCTGTGTTGAGTCCAATTTTATATAGCCATGTATAAAATGCGCTGTCGCCTCTAAAGCTGGCAATGGACCGATAAGCTTTAATTAAAGACTCCTGAACAAGATCTTCGACTACTGATTGATTTTTGATAATGCGCAGAATCAATCGATACAGTCTGTTTTGATACTTTTCAACCAATAGCCCAAATGCTTTCAGGTCTCCTGATTGAGAAAGATTCACTAGCTGCTGATCGATCAGATTTGCATTTGCAATACTCATTGTTACTCCTGCATTTAAAGACTTTAATGTATAAAAATATGTAGTTCATTATAAGCCTCCTGATTTATAAGTTAAGTTGATATTTTCAATGCATTCAATAAGAAATTTAAATGATTAAAACCTTGAGTAAGCTCAACCAAATAAGGAATCATCACGCATCAAAACAACATTAAGTGCATAATCGAAACATCAACAACCTCAAGAGGACTGTATTCATGAAAAAGCCATTAAAGTTAGTTGCAATGGGTTTCGTGCTACTCACTGCACTTTCTGCTTATGCAGATGCATTGAACAGTGAGCGTCATCTGGAGGAAAGCCGCAAAACTGCACAGGAATTTGTACAAAAACTTGGTGGAGTATTGAAAGCACAGCTTGAAGCAACTGGAGCAGAACAAGCAATTAATGTATGCAAAGAGGTTGCGCCTGCTTTGGCAAAAGAATATTCGCATAACAATAAAATTGTGAAGCGTGTTTCGCTTAAAAATAGAAACCCCAATCTAGGGGTGGCAGACGATTGGGAAGTCGCTGTTCTCAAGACATTCGAACTAAATAACAAACCAGATAATAGTACGCCTCAAGAACACTATGAAATTGTTCAAGAGACTGACGGACAATGGTTTCGATACATGAAAGCAATCCCAACGCAGCCAATGTGGCTTCAGTGTCACGGCAAGCCCGCTGATATCAAACCCAATATTCAGGCAAGGCTGTTAAAAGAGTATCCATTCGATAAAGCTATTGGATACAGTGTCGGCGAAATTAGAGGTGCGGTCTCCATTAAACAAAAGCTGTCTGAGCATTAGTTTTTTCAAGTTGAATCAGTTTTGCTGGCGGTTGATTAAAGTATCTTGGCAAGATTGTTTATCAGAATTTAAATTTAGCTAAATTAATATGTGTATCCAAATTTAATTTTTTACCAAGTAGTAAATGGCAGCATTTTGACTTGTGGGTTGCAGTTGTAAATGAGGGTGTCCTGAATTTTGTGTAAACGTCGGTTAATCACTGCAGAGGCATCCTCTCCTCAAATTGAATAGTAAACCTATTTAAAGCAGGTTTCCAATCACGCAGTGGCATCGTCCATTTCTTGCTGATGTTAATCAGCGCCAAATAGAACAATTTCATCACAGACTCATCGTTCGGAAATGAGCCTCGGCTCTTCGTGACTTTGCGTAAGCTCATGTTCACCGATTCAATGGCGTTGGTGGTGTAAATGATCTTGCGTATTTCTGGTGGGTAATCAAAGAATGGCGTAATGCGTGCCCAGTTGTTGCGCCAGGATTGCGCTATAGGCGGATATCCGTACATATAGTTTTAATTCTGAAGGGAAATTTCTCAACTACATAGTTGATAAAATCAATCGAGCTCGCTTGATTATGATGCTCGTAGATTTTTAAAGCACGAATGCGTGTGCAGTCATCGATTGCGGTGTATTGATAGCAGCCATTACGTGAAACTTTGATGTCGTGATAGCGTTGTAAGTGCCATACGATCATATCTGACCCAAAGTGGTAAGTTGAGCGCAAATAAACGATTTTTTCTTCTATGGCTCTAGGTACACGTAGTTTGTGGTTCTCGGGGCAAGGCTTGTTGTTAATTAACGCATCGTTGCCGCCCGATTCGTAAGCGCGTCGCCATGTGTAAAACGTTTCGCGACATATCCCAAAATAACGACAGGTCTTAGATATATTTCCATGCTCTTTAGCATGATTTAATACCTTTAGCTTTCGAGCAATATCATGCTCCGCTTTTCTTTCCATGGCAGTCGACTCCAAAATAAACAAATCAAATCATAAGTTTGTCTACCTAGGTCGAGATTTTTATAGTATTCCACCATATCTATACGACCAATCAAAGTGCAACTGGGAAATCAAGGCGGTAATAATACGCAATTAGGGCTGATAGTTAACAATAAATACTTAAAGTTGACTTAAAATACGGCACTAGATTAAATTAAAAATTTACAACAATTAGTGATGATGAATGAATCAATATAGTTTTAATAAGTTACAAAAAAGAATACGCAGAGAAGCAGGCAAGGCGATAATAGATTTTAACATGATTGAGGATGGTGATTTAGTCATGGTGTGTCTTTCCGGAGGTGCAGATAGCTATACTATGCTTGATACTCTTGTATATTTTTCTAAAATAGCGCCAATAAATTTTAAAGTAATTGCTGTAAATTTGGATCAAAAGCAACCAGGGTTCCCAGAAGACGTTTTACCAACTTATTTAAAAAGTATAGGTGTCGACTTCAGAATAGTCGAGCAAGATACATATAGCGTTGTTAAAGATAAAATTCCAGAGGGTAAAACTACATGTTCATTATGCTCTCGATTGCGTAGGGGTATTCTTTATAAAACAGCAAAAGAGTTAGGAGCTACTAAAATAGCGCTTGGACATCACAGGGATGATATTTTACAAACACTATTATTAAATATGTTCTATGGCGGTAGTTTGAAAGCAATGCCGCCAAAATTGCGATCAGATGATGGAGAAAACGTTGTAATAAGACCTTTGGCTTATTGTGCAGAAAAAGATATAAAGAAGTACTCTGAGATGATGAGCTTCCCGATAATCCCATGCAACCTATGTGGATCACAACCAAACCTACAAAGACAGGTTATGAAAGAACTTTTAGTTAAGTGGAATAAAGAGCATCCAGGAAGAGTTGAAAGCATGTTTAGAGCAGTTTGCAACGTAGCACCTTCGCATCTTCTAGATAGGGAAATGTTTGATTTTTCAACTTTCACTTCGAAATCTAAACTTGCATACGATACAGATATGGTCGTGAAAGAAGATTTTAAAACAATTAACTTTGTAGATTAGCCGGTTTGATTTTTCGTATTGTCTGGTAAAGGATCATTTAACAAGTGATTACCTTTTTCAATCAGAGAAACGTTGTATATCAGTTGCGTATGCCTAAGCAATAGAGTTTCATATTTAGTAGTTAGCTCTGCTAGTTCAGATTTAAGGCTTTGGATATTTTGTTCATATTCATTGATAGATTTTGGATTGGTTTTATGTGCATTACGACTTTCTTTTAGACGCCTTTTCGCTTCGTTAAACGATATGTGAATGTTCTCGTTTCGTGAAAGTGATTGGCGGGACCAGGTTGAGTCACCCTTTTTAAGAGTCTTTTCCAAATGCTCCCTTAGGTCCTCCCATGATAGTAATTTACTAGCTGGCCATTTACGCAAAATTTGAAGTATTTCACTTTCGTCTTTTGTGGAAATCTTCTTAGCACCCATATCTATTCCTTGCTACATTCACAATTTTCGACTCTTAGTTTATTGGTTAATTCTGAAACGCTGAATGAACCAGTGGGTGCAGAAAAAGTAACGATAGTACCAACTTTCACAGTTGCATCATTTTCAATAGCAAGTATTTGTTCACAACGTTCTAATGTGTCCTTGAATTGTTGTAAGTGTTTCTTAACTGGGAGGTGCCCATTCCCTTCGGCTATTTTATTGTTAGCTTGTTCAATCATGTGAATGGAGTAATTCCGCATGTCATGAATTATTGGTAATCTTTTTTTATCACCTTTTTGCCACACTGATTTATTGCACCGCATGCAGTCACCGAACATCTCGCATGGATTAATTGACCAATCACTTCTACACCCTCCTACTTCAGTGATGTGCTTTGGCGCCGCATTTTCATATAGAAATATTTTTCGTGCTATAACTTTTACTTTTGGAGGAGCTTCTAATGCGACTGGGCCGATTACGTTAAAATCAACATCAGGATCAAAAGTTTCTATAGATTGTGAAATTATTTCGTGTGGGGTGCGAAGGTCGTAATGTTCTGATTGCTTTCCATTTTTCCTACCGGCTAATTCATCGATAAATTTTTCATTTGCACCAGCTAATAATGCTTCTGTTTGATGATACTTTCTAGTTTTATGTAGAGTTATCGATGGGTATGATCCATCGCTCAATCGAATATTAAGATTGAAAAATAATTTAGCAGGTCCTTGGTTATATTGGCTAAGCCAAGCATTAATGACTTGTCCTGAGAGTGCCTCAGGACGCCACCATTGAGCTATCTCGTTGCCTGTGCCAATGCCTTTTGTATTATCTGGTAAGAATGAAACTAAAAGTGCGTTATCAAGTTTTGTCGATTTATCTTTTGAGGTGTACGGCCAATGCATAAATTTGCTTTGTTTAAATTGCATTAATAAAAAATTATATAGGTCTTTAGATTTGATATAGCAACCTGGTTTAAGCGAGGCGCTAAAAATAGGATGAGATATTTTTAGATGGCTGTGTCCTTTTCCAATATACTTTCTGGCCATTACGCAAGTTATATATTTAGTCTTATCAATATTTTGAGGCATATTTATGCTTAACTTATATTTTTGACTAGCTTTCTCGAACTCGTCAATCCGAATGTAAGGAGCGTTATGTTTTCTAAAATTTTTGCTTACAAGATTAGAAATGTCATTAGGTTCTTTTATAAAAATATGTACTGATAGTTTTGCTAATCGACTTGGGAAGTAATAGTAGGGAGAGTCTGGGCATGCTAGAACAAAAAGTACATCTTCTTTTGATAAATACTCCTTATTAAAAATATCTCTTAGGTGTAAGGGGATATATAGCTCGTTTACTTCTGAAAATGAGTTTGGAAATTTCGCTAGATAAAATTTAAATGCTTCATGTGCACCTTGTGAAAAATGCAGTATGTTTTCAAACATTTCCTTGGCTAAGTTTGATAGCTTGTGAGGTATCGGCAGGTTCTGTGATTCATCAATTTTAGGGCGCGTTAATCTAATTCGAGTACGCTCTTTATTATCTTGGTCACTATAAAGTGCATCTCTACTTAATAGTAATGTTTCTGATATTCTCATTGAGACAGTTGTAAAAGAAAGCCCACAAATAGAAGCCATAAAGCTTGTCTTGCTTATTCCGCCATCTATATCAAGAGATTTGAAATAGGCTAAGCCAACGGCAGCAAGTTCCTCATTAGATATTCGTGATGAGGCTCTTTGATTAAATTCACTATCATCAACAGCGATAGCTTTTTTGCGCGATTTAGCTTGTATATCGGATACGAAAGAGAATGGTTTGTCTAGAAGATTAAATCCTTTGCCAGAAAATCTGAACGTCTTGGTGTGGTGTCCAGACTGTAACATTCCAGCAAGAGTTTCTAGTTCTTTGCCGGTGTCATACTTGATGCCTTGGCTGTAATTACTCTCTTGAATACATCTTAAAGCTTGCTGGAAGGTGATGAGTTTTATTTGGTTAAGATTATTGCTGTCGCAATTTAATACTCGCAGCGCTTTTTCAAGATAAATTAAAGCCAGTGAGATGCATTTTGGTTTTGACCTTAGGTTTCTGTAGAAAATCATTACGTTGATATAAGCTTTTGCAAACAATAAGTAGTTTTTGCTTGTGATGAAGTTATCTGCGTCAAGCAATCTTGTTGATAGTTTAGTCGTAGATAGTAAGCCATCTTTTAGAAACTCTTGTTTGAGAAAAAATGATTTTGTTGAGTCGTGACTGTGAGGAATGAAACGTGATGAGTACTCAAAATATGGAAGTTCTTTTTCAAAGGTATCTGCATGGATGTTGTTAATATTTGCCGTACCAAATGGTAAACCCCAGTTGATGAATTTTTCAAACCTATCTAGAACATCCAGCTCGGAATGGACAAGGAATAAAGGTAAATTCTCAGCCATTTTGTTCTTTGATACTAGAAATTACAGAACTGACGGCATCAATAAGGTAGTCATCTCTTGTAATAGCCTCAAGAGGAAGTTTCAGTTTTATTAATTTTTTCTTTTTGGAAAGTAAGCTATCCAGAACGGCCTGATGCGCCCCATCTTTAAATGCTTCAAAACGCGGACAAATATAACATCCAAATGGGGTAAGTACATTGCATGGCTTAGTCGAGCAAGATCCAACATCTTTATCGATATCTGGATCTAAAATCCGGTGGTCTAGATCAGGATTTGTTGAGAAGTTTTTGTTAATTACTTTACCTCTGAATGCTGATAGTAAGTTCTCATGATGGCTTGATAATTGATTTTCATAATTAACGAAAGCCTCTTCAGTTAAATTGACATAATGTGTTAGTGATCCAGTGGACGTTTGAAATCCAGCCCTTGCTAAAACCTCTAGAGGCGCACCTAACATCGCTAAATGGGTTAGTTTCGTATGTTTAAACCTTCTAGTAAATAAGTTTAAATCTTGAGGCTCTTCATCAATACCAGCGATATATTTTCGACTATTCATGATTCGGCTAGTAATATTAATACCATTTTTGTTTACAAGAACCTGCTTTCCCGCACCTTTTCTTGCAATGCAAAATATTGGTAAAGTACGTTCTGGTTCTTTTTTTGTAATACTCGATATGTATTTTATATGCTCTACTACCGCTCTACCAATTGGCTCAGAAAGTGTGTATTCCATCATGTATTCTCGCGCCGGGGTGGCTTTTTGTTTAACTATGGGAACATTAACTTGAACTTTAACCAAGTTGCCATTTATATCCATATCAATTTTTAGGTCTCCAAATTCTAATAACTGTAATTGCGACGGTCGCATTGCTTCAGAAATAATTAATCTCCACATTAAATAATCTTGTGGATTAAATTCACCTGATATGTATAAGCTTTCAACATTTGTAAGGATATTTCTGGTTTGCTGCATACTGAATGGACGCTCTTGCGGATTGGAATTTTGGATGTTTATAGTGCTTTTGGGCTTGGGTGATTTTGATGATTTTATATAGCTCTTAAGGTCTAAATCAATTCCTGGGATATTGAGACCAATCCAATACTTTATAAACGATCTAAGCAACTTCTGTGATGAGGGAGATTTATCTTGGTTAAACCAATTAAACATTGCTAAATTGATACAGGATATTTGGTTTGGGACTAATTCTTTTATGACTCTTATAAACATCGAGAATTGATTAATCCAACGTTTAACTGTCGATATTTTTCTTCTTCCATTTAATGCATGAATGACGACATAGTAAAAAATGCTACTGGTAGCTTTCGTTAAACCAACTGATAATTGGTTTAGTCTTATACTTGCGTCACCAGCATCTCCCTTTAATGTCATAAGATCGAAGTTGACATCAATTAACTTACCGCTATCAATCGGTCTGATTCTTTTAGGGAAATCTTCAGGAATAAGTTCATTGGAATAAACTATAAATGTGTCATATCCGCTAAATTTATTTGAGGCTGTCAAGGATGCGGTCTCTCTCTTCAATTAGCTCTGCAGCTTGATCAATGATGTGTCTTTGGCTATATCTGGAAGGCATTGTGGAGGTGTTAGCCCATCGGCCACGTTGAATTAAAATGCTTCTTACATCTTTACCTTTTTCATGAGCAATGTTAGCTATCTCAGTTAAGTGCGTGTGCCTCAAAGAATGTGGTGTAAACCATGTTGGAAATTCTTTTAACGATTTGAGTTTTGAAATAATTCTATTCAAGTTGCGCTGTGAAATTGGTTCTCCAATACTTGGACCACTTTGGCAAACAAATAGATAAGGATGTTCTTTTATATTAGAGCTTAATGAAATCGCAAGACGTCTTTCATTTGTAATATATTTGATTAAATCCGCGGTTAAGTTCTTGCTAACGGCTAGATCCCCAGAAAGAGTCTTAGATAAAGGCTCTTTAGTCCTCGGATCTGCATTATCATTTGGTTTATGTCTAACTCTTATTATGTTTATAAATTTGCCAGGACGTATCTCGTAGTTATACTTAATGTCTGCGCAAGTTACTTTAAGGCATTCGCCTGCTCTCAGTCCAGTTTCATAAAGAAATCTGGCAATTAATTTATCCCTATTACCATGATTGGTATTAGGAAAAATACTGTTAGAGCTAATTGCTTGTAAAAAAGTCGCTGTTTGATTTGAATCCAAAGAATACACTGGTGCAGGTTTTTTATCTGACTTATAGTTTTTTTCAAAGGCTTCGTAAATTATATTTTTATATTTTTCGCTTTTAATAAGAGAATTATCATCAACATTCAGCACACCTTCAATAAAGTCTTGAGTAAGCCATATTAAATAGTTGCATAAATTTCGTAAACGAGCGTTAGATGTGGAAATGTCTACTAAAGTACTAGATGGAATACTGTGAATCTTAGTGTTATCAATAGAGCGTATTCTGGCTAACTCTTTAGAAGATAACTCGCACCAATTACTGAATTCATCAATTTCTCTTCTTGTTAGTGCAAGTGAATTATTCTTCACCCGTGTTTCTGGTGTTATCCATTTAGGGTTTCTTGATTTTTTTATTAGTGACCATTCTAAGTAGAATGCCAAATCTCTAAGGATTGCAAGGTGAGTATTATGGCTTTTCTGTCCTAAATTTCGATAGATATATAAAGTTGGCAACTCACATAGCAGACCTCTACGAGTGTCTAAAAGTACGGCTCTTCTGACAGAACGTTTGTTATCTCCAGAGCCGATCACTTCGATAATAATTCTTGTTTGCGCTGTAAGGTTTTCAGTCATTGAATGTTTACATGAAATATATATGCCCAAATATATTATAGGGCATAATTTTACTTTTTATAAACTAATTTATATTTAAGCCTAACATTGTGATTATATTATCTTTATATACGTTAAAGATTACATTCTTGTCATTGTGCTAATATCTTTGCCGCCGCTCATACATACCAGCACGGTGTCGCCTTCTTCAATCATGTTGTAGTCGCCAATGGCTTTGCCTGTGGCGCTAATCAAACTATTGCGTAGTTTGATGAAATTGTTCGAATGGTTGT
>Ga0208753_100360_pt1 | contig 19878 bp, 15 predicted proteins | sample LakWasMet37_LOW7_2_FD_183877 | JGI IMG/M metagenome (GOLD analysis project Ga0208753, IMG submission 183877) | Freshwater sediment methanotrophic microbial communities from Lake Washington under simulated oxygen tension - Sediment Metagenome... | ecosystem: Environmental > Aquatic > Freshwater >... | reverse complement strand
TGTTGATAGGTGCCAAGTTTGTGATTAAACAAACGAGGTGAAACTGGGAAATAGGTGCGTTGACGCTTTAATTACTTAAAGCAAACAATGCCTATGCTGCCCCCGCAACGGTAAGTGAGCATGATTTCGAATCATTCTGTTTTACAATAGACCACTGAACAGCGCTATTTTATGGCGCATATTTGGGAAGGTGTAAAATATAGCCCTCATAAGCCCGGAGACCGGCCTCGCGACAATTAGTTGGGAATACCGCGGGGTGACGGTTTATCAGAACGTACTGCATAGGCCAATCACCTTGATGCAGCTACCTTTCGTTTAGATGCTTTAAACTCTCCAGTATTTCCTTTTCACGGTTGCATGCGGGGTCGCATGTCACAAAAGGAAATCGAATGAACAAGAAAGTCATCGCAGGGCTGATCAGCCTTGCGTTTCACCACACCACCTCTGCTGCAGAAAACATCAACTTAGACGAAGTTGTTGTCACAGCATCCAGAACATCTCAAGCCCGTGAAAACGTTATCGGCGATGTCACAGTAATTGACCGCCAAGAAATCGAGCGTATGGGTGCAGGTTCTGTTACTGACATATTACGCATACAGCCAGGTGTACAAATTAACGCTAACGGCGGTGCTGGCACCTCTAGCAGTGTTTACCTGCGAGGTACAAACGATCAACACGTCGTGGTGTTGGTTGATGGCTTACGCATCAACTCTGCCACATCAGGCACGACAGCCTATGAAAATATTCCATTAGCTCAAATTGAGAGAATCGAAATTCTGCGTGGCCCAGCTTCCAGCCTATACGGGGCCGATGCCATTGGTGGTGTGATTCAGATATTTACGCGTAAAAACTCAACTGATAAACCACTGATTAATGCAGCCGTAGGCTTAGGTTACTTCAATACTAAAACAGCAGAATTTGGCATCAACGGCGGATTTAAAGCACTTAAATATGGTGTGAATATCAGCAGCATGGACACGGATAGCTTTTCTGCCAAACGCATTCGTACAGGTGAGGATGATGACAATGACGGTTATCACAACTTAAGCACCTCTGGTTTCTTAGAGCTCGAGTTAAAAGAAGGTCACTCTTGGGGACTGCAGTATTTTGAAAGCAAGGGTCGCAATCATTACGATAGCGGCTATAACAATTATGGCAACCAAACGCTGCAAAGCTATGCTTTTACCAGCAAAAATCAGTTTACCGATATTTGGCATAGCACATTCAAATTAGGGATGGGTATTGACGACTCTGACAGCCACGCACGACCTGTGACCAACATTGCGCTTTCTTCCTACAACCCTAGCGGCGTTACAAACTATCGCACAGAACAGAAGCAACTTACCTGGCAAAATGATCTTAAATTACCATTAGGTATGCTAACTCTGCTGTATGACCGCTTGGAACAGGATGTAGATAGCGACCCAGGTCCTAAAGTAAAGTTTAAGAAAGAGCGCAGTGATGACGGCTTTATGGCTGGCTACTTACTTGATTACAACAAGCACTCCGTGCAACTATCAGTACGTGAAGACCATAACACTCAGTTTGGCAATTACACCACGGGCGGTGCTGGCTACGGCTTCCGCATTACACCTGAATGGCGCATAACAGCAAGCTACGGCAAGGCATTTAAGGCGCCAACATTTAACCAACTGTATTACCCTAGAATTACAGGTTACTCTGGGAACCCTAATCTAGAACCAGAGAAATCGCGTAATCGTGAAGCTTCTGTTCGCTATGAGGTTCGTCAATTTTCGGCTGGCATGACCGCTTTTTATAATGTCATTGAAAACTTAATCGTCAATGGCGACCCTGTTAAGAATGTGAATCAAGTAAACATACAGGGCGTTACTTTTGACGGAAATTGGCACATCACCGACAACTTAACACTGGCTGGTAACTTTACAACGCAATCACCAAGAATAGAGAAGTCAGCAAATATCAGTGAAGACGACCAGTTGTTAGATAGGCGAGGTAATCGCTATGGCGCAGTCAGCTTACTACACTCATGGGGAAATTTACAGTGGGGCTCTGAAGTTATCGGAGCATCAACACGCTACAACAACTCCACCAACACTAAAGCAATGAGAGGTTATATGTTGGTTAACTTAAGCGCCAATTATAAACTCTCACCAGAGTGGAAGCTGGAAGCACGCGCAAACAACGTGTTCGATAAAAATTATATTCTTTCTTATACTGGTAACACAGCAACTTCTGTGCCTTACAACACAGCGGGTAGCAACTTGTTTGTAGGTTTGCGCTATAACATGCAGTAGTCGTTGCAACTAACCTTGGGCGAGTGAAAACTCGCCCAAGAAAAACGCATTTACGCTAAAATCGTGTTCTATTTAACTGTACTTTTAAAATGACTCAACCGGAGGTTGCACCTAATTATGCTAACACTTTCTAAAACACAACAAATTCTTATAGGTGTTGCGCTGGCTACACTGATTTTTGTAACGCGTGGCCATCACTTTGCTTCTATCAATAGTCTGCCTAGCGCCTCTTACGCTGTATTTTTTCTTGCTGGTTTATATCTCAGCCCAGCCTTAGCATTTGCAGCTTTATTAGCCCTATGTGTGGGATTAGATCTTTACTCAGTGATGTTCCAAGGTGTAAGCAACTTCTGCGTGACGCCTGCTTATGGCTTCTTATTACCAGCTTATGGTGTGATGTGGCTAGCTGGTCGCTGGTTTGCAAAACGCTACAGCTTTAGTACCAAGGCAATTTTTCCTTTGGTTGCGAGCGCTACAATTGCCGGTGCGCTAGGTGAGCTGTTCTCTAGCGGTGGCTTTTACTTCTTTGGTGGCCGCTATCCTGACCCAACCATTACTGAATTTGGTGCACGCTTAATGAAATATGCACCTAACCAATTTGAAAATCTTGGCTTCTGGTTAGCTGTTGCTGCGGTAGTACACATTGCTTTTGCATTAGCTAGCGGTGTTAGTCGCGCAAAAGCATAATTTCACAAATGTCATCTGATGATAAAAACACGCGCCATACATCACGTATGGTGCGTAAAAAAGCAGTGATTGATGCTGCGATTGAACAAGCAAACCAAGAAAAAGGCTTGCTATTAGTACTCACAGGCAATGGTAAAGGCAAAAGCTCATCTGCGTTTGGCATGATGGCTCGCGCTTTAGGTTACGGCATGAAAGTTGGCGTTGCACAATTCATCAAAGGGCGCAGTGATACCGGTGAGGAAGCTTTTTTTCGCGGCCAAGCAAACGTAGAGTGGCATGTGCTGGGTGAAGGTTTTACTTGGAACACGCAAGACCGCGAGCGCGACACTCAAACCGCACAAGCCGGATGGGCGATTGCACAACGCATGTTGCGCGACCCCGACATTAAACTGGTGATTCTAGACGAACTCACCTACACCATGAAATATGGGTATCTTGATCTTACACAAATACTGGCTGATATTGCAGCCAGACCCGCTATGCAGCACGTAGTAGTGACTGGCCGCGGCGCCCCAGCCGCACTCACCGAGATGGCAGACACCGTGAGTGAAATTATGGATATTAAACATGCATGGCGCGCTGGCGTTAAGGCCCAGCCAGGCATTGACCTTTAGCCAAACGCTATGACCACTTGCAACGCCCTACTCATTTCCGCCCCAGCATCTGGACAGGGGAAAACCTTTATTACCGCCGCCTTGGCGCGCGCATGGCGCAACCAAGGGCTGCGCGTGCAGGCATTTAAGTGCGGCCCTGATTTCTTAGACCCGATGATTTTAGAAGTTGCAACGGGACGCCCTGTATACAACTTAGATTTCACAATGTGCGGCGAAAGCGATGCCGAAGCGCAGCTTTACCGCGCAGCACAAGATGCTGATTTGATTATCGTTGAAGGGGTGATGGGTCTGTATGATGGCACACCATCAAGTGCAGACATTGCCGTACGTTTTAATTTACCGGTATTACTGACAATAGATGCTAGTGGTATGGCACAAACATTTGGTGCGTTAGCTAATGGCCTGCTGTCACATAAACCAAACCTAATACCGGCTGGCGTACTCGCCAATAAAACAGGCAGTGCGGGGCATGGAAAATTACTGCACGACTCACTACCGCCCCATCTCAATTGGTTTGGCGCATTACAAAAGAACACAGCATTGAGCTTACCGGAACGGCATCTCGGCTTATTCCGCGCAGGCGAAATCAGTGATCTGGAGCAGAAGATTGAAGAGGCTGCCAGTGCGCTCGCTTCAGACTTACCGCGCCCGCCTAACGTGACCTTTAGTTTACCAACCAGGCTGCCGCCACCCAAACTCCTTGCTGGCAAGGTAATTGCTATCGCAAGGGATGAAGCGTTCTGTTTTATTTATCAGGCTAACTTAGACTACTTGCAAGACATGGGAGCATCACTGCGGTTTTTCTCGCCATTAGATGACCACACATTGCCAGAAGCTGACGCCTACTGGCTGCCCGGCGGCTACCCTGAGCTGCACCTGAACAAAATCAGCACAAACATCGCAATGAAAAATGCGCTGAAAACAGCATTTGATGCAAACAAACCAATACTCGCAGAATGCGGCGGCATGATGGCACTGTCCACATGCTTAAACAATGAACCTTGCTTTGACCTACTACCAGGCGTGAGCAAAATAGAAGACCGCCTACAGGGGCTAGGCTCATTAAAAGTAACATTACTGAATGATGAACTGGGCGCGCACACTTTTCACTACGGTAGCTTTACAACAGAACTGCCACCTATCGCCACCGGTAAGACGCGCTTTGGTAAAGTGGAAAACATTTACCAGCATGGTTCTATCATCGCAAGCTTCTTGCATTTTTACTTTGCCTCCAACCCAACCCTAGCCGCACAGCTACTTACACCACGTATTATGGCAAGGTAAGCCAAATGTATTTAATCAAACGGAGATTACTCAATATCAGCATTTTGCTATTGAACCTACTCACAGGCACTGCGCATGGCGCAACATTACTTGGCATCGTCTCAGACAGAACCGCCCCCGCCGCCGCTGAGGCTGCAAAGAGGACGCTGACCCAACGCCCGGGTGACAAGATCATATTACGCTCACAATCACAAATGATGGCGGCAGACAGCCTTACATTAAAGCGCTGGCTACAAGAAGCAGATGCAGTGTTTGCCGTAGCACAATATGCTGAGTCATCGGCACAGTTGCAGAGAGGGCTTGATGCGCTAAAATCCGACCCTGCCAAAATACAGCCAGCTACGTTCATGGCATTTAATGGCGATAGTGCACTCTCACTCAGAAGCCGCTTTAACAAAAGTGCGGTTAGTGAGTTTGCTGAGGCAAAGGCACTGACACAAACACAAGAAAAAACGCCAGATGCACTTTTGGCAGCGGCACAAAAACACTCAGCTGCGGCAAAGTGGCTAGCACTAAGCGACGTTTGGCAAGCTGGCGGTCAGGAAAACTTGTCCGCATTCATGACCTACTTGCTTAGTGCACAGTCTGCAAAAAATAATACACTATTACCTACAGCCAAACCCATGCCGCCCATTCGCTTACGCGTTAACGGTAAAGAGCTAACAGCCAATCAAGTAGTGTTTCCATCGCAACCCAAGCAAAACAGTAAGGCTACATTAGCGGTACTAGATTTAAGTACCAGTGACCCGCAAGTTGCAGATGCAATTTGCTCACAAACCCAGCAACAAGGCATTAATTGCGTTGCGCTCATGGCTAAATGGGGTGACGCATCCAAGCAAGCTATAGAAAAACTACCAGGTATGTTAGCCCCAGCCCAATTAGCCGGCTTAGTGGTGTTGCAAGATTTTGTAGTAGGCGCAGCAGAAGGACGAGAGTCTGTCACCACGCTAATCAAAAAGTTAGACGTACCTGTGTTTAAGGCCATCAGACTCACCGACCGCAGTGCAACAGCCTGGCAACTATCTGAAGATGGCCTGCCGACCAACTCCATACAATACCGCGTCGCCATGCCTGAAGTGCAAGGCAGTAGCCAGCCGATGGTGGTGGCCGCGACAGGCGCTCCGAGTATTGACAAGCTCACTGGTGTAGAACTACGCCTGCCAGAGCTCTTACCTACAGAAATCAGATCATTGGTAAGCCGAGTAACGAACTGGCATACTTTACAATACAAAGCCAATGCGGAGAAACGCGTCGCGATTATTTACTACAACCATCCACCGGGGCGCCATAACATTGGTGCGGACAATTTAGATGTTCCGCAGTCTTTATTCGATATTTTGCACAGTATGCAAGCGGCAGGTTACCAAACAGGCGAGCTACCTGCCACACACGATGCCTTGCTGGATTTAATGCAAGATAAAGGCGTTAACCTGCCAGAAAACAACGAAGAGCTGACCACCATGTTGCCCAAGGTAGCTAGCATGGACAACGCTAGTTATACACAGTGGTTTAATACTTTGCCGGCCGTAGTAAAAGGTGAAGTGGTGCAAGGGCCGCTAGGTCGCCTGCACGCTGAGCTTGTGGCAGCGCAAACAGCAGGGGAGTTAGCCATTGCGCATAGCCGCCTGACAAAATCTATGCGAGAACTACGCCATTTGGTTGAGGGGGTTGATCACCCACAGCGCGCTGAGGCAATTAAATTATTAACTGAGCTCAATGACGGTTACGAAGTTTGCTTAAGCAAGCATAGCCCCTGCGAAGTCATGGACACCTTAAAAACACGTATTACCAATTTAAATATTGAAGGCTTACGTGGCTGGGGGCCAACGCCGGGTAAGGTGATGGTTGTTAACAAAAAAATGATGTTCCCAGGCATTCAATTTGGGAATGTGTTTGTCGGGCCCCAGCCACCGCGGGGTTGGGAGGTGGATGAAGAGTTGCTTCACGCCAACACTACCATACCGCCCCCGCATCAATATTTAGGTTTTTATCACTGGCTTAAAGATAGCTTTAAAGCCGATGCGCTAGTACATTTAGGTCGACACTCAACTTACGAATTCTTACCAGGCAAAGCCGTAGGTTTATCAGCAGAAGATTACTCACGCATTATCGCTGGCGACCTGCCCGGGCTCTACCCATACATCGTGGATGGCGTAGGGGAAGGCACACAGGCTAAACGGCGCGCACTTGCGGTGATGATCGACCATTTAACCCCGCCACTGACCGCCACACCACTTTATGACCGCCTGCTCACGCTACGCCAAGTAGTTGAGAGTTACGAGTCTTCAAGCTCGGACACCATGCGGATTGCCTCTGCCAAAGAAATGCGTCGATTGGTAGAAATACTGGAGTTGCGCGCAGAGCTGGAGTCCAGCATGGCGGATGTACTAAAAGTTCGCGGCATTAATTTTGAGCAAGCAGATGACGATTTATTAGCGCATGAAGTCGGCCACTACCTGACCAAACTGCAAGAAAAATTTATGCCGCACGGCTTACATGTGTTTGGTCGCCCGTGGTCCGATGAATCATTGCAGCTGATGTTAGATTCTATGGCGCAAAATAAACCAGACAATATGAGCGCCCAGATACGTGACAACTTAGTCGCCTCGCCTAAACTGGAAATGCAAGCGCTGCTACATGGCTTAGTGGGTGGCTTTATTGAGCCGGGCAAAGGCAATGACCCACTACGCTCACCTGAATCACTGCCAACAGGACGTAACTTTCATGCGCTCGATGGCGACGTCCTGCCTACGCCACTAGGTTTTCAGCTAGGCTACAACATGGCGGCTAACGTGCGTAACCGTGACGACATTACAAAAAGTGAAGGCGTCATTTTATGGGCATCAGATGCCGTTCGTGATGAAGGCGTGATGGTGAGTTTTATTTTATCGCTGATGGGCATTACGCCGGAATGGAACTCACGTGGCATTGTGCAAAAAATGCAGCTAGCACAGAGCCCCGAGCCAGAGACTAATATGCCAACAGGCACAAATACTAAACGCTATGACGTCATCGTCACCACTTCTGGCCTGTTCCGTGACCTTTATCCTAACCTGATGCAATGGATTGATATCGGCGGCAGAATGGCGCTGGCAGCGTCGGCAAACAGTATTCTGCAGTCTAACCCAGATTTGGCTACGTCCCTAGATTCAGCCTTAAAACCACTCACACACAACCCCCGTGGCAATGAACCAATGGCGACCAATGGTGTGGCTATGCACTGGGTGAAACGCACGCAAGCATTGTTAGCGCAAGGTATGCCAGCCGAGCAAGCCGGACGCGAAGCGGCATGGCGTATCTTCGGTGATGCACCTGGTGCATATGGCGCAGGCGTAAACACCTTAGCTGAGCGCTCTGGCGCTTGGCAAACCCGGAACGAAATCGGCCGCGCTTATTTGCAGCGCATGGGCCATGCCTACGGTTTAGATGCACAGGGCGAACCAGCGCACGAGGCTTTTGATACCTCATTACACAATATTGGCACCACCTACCACGGCCGCGCTTCTAATTTATATGGCTTGATGGATAACAACGACGCTTTTGATTACTTAGGCGGTTTATCACTGGCGATTGAAACCATTACCGGCAACAAGCCACAAGCCCGTATTCTGAACCATGCAGACAACAAAGGCTTCACAGATGAGCCGCTAGAGGCCGCATTACTGATGGAACTACGCGGGCGTTACTTAAACCCGTCATGGATCAAACCACTGATGAGCCACGGCTATGCTGGTGCGCGCACCATGAACCAAGCCTTTATGGAAAACTTATGGGGCTGGCAAGTTACCCGCCCGGATATTATTAAAGACTGGGCATGGAACGAAGTCAAACGCGTGTATATTGATGACGACTTAAAACTAGGCCTGAATCAATTTTTAGAGCAAGGTCACAACACCCAAATCAAAGCAAGCATGGTGGCATTAATGCTGGTGGCGGCACAAAAAGGTTTCTGGAAGCCAGATACTGCTAGCGCACAGCAACTCTCGCAAACGCTGGCCAAGTTAGTGATCAAAAACGGCTTGCCCGGTAGCGGCCATACTGCGCCAAACCATCCCATGTGGGCGTGGATAGGGCAACATTTAAATGCAGAAGATAAAGCAGGGCTTACCAGCGTGCTTGCCAAAGCGCGTGGATACGACAAGCCGCAATCCATCACCGAGGCGAAACCGAGCTCAGCGCAAGTCACTCAGCATGATAATGCTCCAGCAGCAAAGTCACGCAAAGCAATCACCAAAGCTATTGCACAGCAATCTCAAATCAACGCAACTAAAACCAAACCAGAAACACCGATCAATAAGGCTGTGCATGCTTATGAGCTTACAGTAGCAACAGTTAAAGATAACCTCGCTTGGATACTACTGTTACTCCTGCCTATTTTTGCGCTAGGGCTTTGGTTTGGCACACGTAAACCTACTGCATAAAAACCCTCAAGATTAGTATGGAAAAATCATATGTCTATTAACTTAAACTCACTGCATAGCGCTATTATTTGGCTATTAGAGCCAGTGATTATCATTTTAGTCGCGGCCGTGGTAATTGCCGTATTAGAAGCTGGCTTAGCTATTGGTGAGCGTTTATTTGGCCTAAAACAACTACGCAATGCGGGTGAGCAGGCGGTGCTGAGGGTGGCGCGTAAACGCTTAGAGCGTGCAGACTTTTTAGCACGCATACCGCCCATGCTTGGCTTAATGGCAACCATTATCCCGTTAGGGCCAGGTCTTGCGGCATTAGGTCAAGGCAACCCGTCTTTACTTGCGCAAGCCGTTACCACGGCATTTGATGCCACTGTGTTAGGCTTGCTAGCAGGCATTATTGGTTTAGTCATAGGCAAATGCCGCCGCCGCTGGTATGAGGATGTATTAGTGTCACTTGAAACAGAATCACAATAAGCTACCCAGACTATTTCAGCCCCAACAAAATCATGCAAAAAAAGCGCAGCTTAGAGAGTCTTTTAAACGGTCGTTTCAATCAGGAAGACGAAGATCCACGTGCCAGCCTGGTGAACTTGGTGGACGTGATGCTGGTATTCGCCTGTGGGTTACTGGCAGCACTCAGTGCCGGCCAGCAATCTACCCTTACCCGCCCGCAGGAAGTCAATAAAGGGCGTGAAATTGAAGCGCCAGCCAGCGGCGAGCAAAGTGCCGGCAATGGCTATGATGCCATCGGACAAGTATATCGCGACCCGAAAACGGGCAAGTTGTTTTTGATTGAATCCACAGCTGAGGCTGGCAAAGGATTAAAAGGTAAGCCCTGATGCAAGACTTTAGTTACCCAGACCACGAGAAAGAGGCGATTTATCGCGTCATCGCAGAGCGACGCGATATGCGCCACTTTCTACCGACACCAGTTGCCCCAGAAGTACTCGCCAAAATTCTGCATGCAGCACACCATGCCCCCAGTGTAGGCTTAATGCAGCCGTGGCGATTTATTCGGATTACAGATATCAATACGCGCCGTCAAATCCACCAATTGGTCGATAATGAGCGGCTTAAGACCGCGCAAGCGATTGGTGATCATGAAAACACTGCGCGCATGGCTGAGTTCTTGCGATTAAAAGTAGAAGGTATATTAGAGTGTGGAGAGCTAATGGTAGTGACCTTATGCGACAAACGCGAAGAACACATTTTTGGCCGCAGAACGATGCCTGAGATGGATATTGCCTCCGTCAGCTGCGCCATACAGAACATGTGGCTAGCTTCGCGTGCTGAGGGCTTGGGCATGGGCTGGGTTTCTATTTTCGACCCTGTAGAGTTAGGTACATTACTTAATATGCCAGCGGGTGCTAAGCCGGTGGCCATTTTATGCCTAGGCCACGTCATCTCTTTTTACAAAGAGCCGATGCTGATAGAAACCGGCTGGAAACAGGCCAAACCGGTTGCGGATATGGTGATGGAAAATCAGTGGAAATTTACAGAATGAAATATCCGCAACGTATTGTATGCCTCACCACCGAGCCTACAGAAGTACTTTACCTGCTTGGTGAACAGGCGCGTATTGTTGGTATCTCCGGCTTTACCACCCGCCCTGCCATTGCACGTAAGGAAAAACCAAAAATCGCTGCGTTTACCAGCGCTAAGATTGATAAAATATTAGCACTCAACCCTGATTTAGTGATTGGATTCTCAAATCTGCAAGCAGATATTGCGGCATCATTGATTCGCGCAGGGGTAGAAGTGCACATTTTTAACCAGCGGTCTATTGCACAAATGCTTAGCATGGTGGCTACCGTTGGTAGCTTAGTAGGCGCATCTGATAAAGCTGCCAAGCTGATTGAATCGCTTGAGTTCACGATTCAGCAAGCACGAGACACTGCATCACAGCTACCCGCAAAACCCATCGTATATTTTGAAGAATGGAACGATCCCATCATTTGCAGTATCAAATGGGCTTCAGAGCTGATTGAAATAGCTGGCGGGATAGACTGCTTTCCAGAGCTATCACAATTTCACAGTGCAAAAGATAGAACTATACAAGCGAGCCAAGTGATAGAGCGCCAGCCCGACATCATCATCGGCTCATGGTGTGGCAAGAAATTTCAACCTGAGCAGGTCATCGCCAGAGAGGGATGGAATACCATCCCTGCCGTAAAAAATGGCTTTATATTTGAAATCAAATCTGCTGACATTTTACAACCAGGCCCATCGCTCATTACCTATGGCCTCAAACAAGTTCAATCGATTATTCAGCAATGGGCATCCGCTCAAACACATTCCAAGCTTGGAAACTAACATGTCTACACATCTTATTTTAGGTGGTGCTCGCTCAGGCAAAAGCGCCTTCGCGGAGAAACTGGCTTTGGCATCGGGCCTGCCTGTCACTTATATTGCCACCGCACAAGTTTACGATGCTGAGTTTGGCGCGCGTGTTGACCAGCACAAAACACGTCGGCCTGCTCATTGGACAACGGTTGAACAATCTTTTAATTTAGCAGAAGTGTTGCAAACACACGCTAAAGCGGACACGTGCATTATTGTAGATTGCCTCACACTTTGGCTGGCGCAATGTATTTGCCCTGACTGTGAGCGACCAGAGAACTTAGACTGGCAACATGAGCGTAGCAGCTTGTTAGAAATTTTACCCAAGCTGCAAGGGACTATATTGCTGGTCAGCAATGAGGTTGGCATGGGCATTGTGCCCTTAGGTGAAATTAACCGTCAGTTTCAAGACGAACAAGGCCGCCTCAACCAAGCAGTGGCGGCATGCGTCAACAAAGTCAGCTTTATTGCGGCTGGCCTGCCGCTTACCATTAAAGGGTAACTATTTAAAGGATAAATATGGAAACAACAACTTTTGAACTACAAGGTGAGTTTATCGAACTTTGTAACCTACTAAAACTTGCAGGCATTGCCAATAGCGGTGGACAAGGCAAAGTGATGGTCAGTGATGGCATCGTTACGGTGGATGGTAATATTGAAACGAGAAGAACTGCAAAAATACGCTCAGGACAAGTTGTAGAGTGCTTAGGCCAAACGGTTAAAGTGCTATAAACGTCGTTTGACTATAAACCCTGCATCACCTGTGCCGAGCGCTCTATGTCACTTTTAGTGACTATCGATTACTAGTGGCTACACCCTGTGGCCACTTTCTACGCACTCTGCGCCAACCTAATACGATGCCAGCTATCGTGAGTAATACTCCACCTGCCGACAGCACAAAAATGGTGATTCTACGCGCCAGCAATCTATCGCCTAATGGCGGAATATCGATACGGTGTAAACCATTAAACAGCCAGCGATAAATGCGGCTGTAGCTATCCTGTGACGCAAGTATCTTTGTAGTCCGTGCATTTATGTAGTAAGTGGTATTTAAGCTGTCTGTAAAAGCGATACGTAACACCTTAGGTATTTTCTGCACATTCTGATTAAAATATGAATCACCATTTGTAAGCCAGTGCGCAGAGGCTATCGCCCCATGAACACCTAGTTTATTAGCCTGCGCTTGTAATATGGCTGCTGGAAATAAGGCAGCTGCCATCCCAGATTGGCTATCAACAAGCGAATCCTGTTGTGCGTTTCTTGCCAAAATGTAAGTATTGCCAGCAAACTTCAGCCATTCTATTTCTTTAATGTCAGTGACCGATAAATAAGCTGTGGATGAAAGCACTGGCAGTTTCATGTCTTGCACATTTAATTGACCACCTGTCCAATGTGCAGACTCTTCGACACTCAAATATCTTTCTGAGAACCAACCGAATGGTGTTAAAGATAGCCAGCCGCTAAATAACCAAGTCATGCAAAAAACACCCGCGCTTAAACCGACAATATGATGCCAGCGTGCCCAGCCACGATACGGCGTAACCCTATCATTACTGTAGCGGCGATTAAAACGTATGCGCTGCACACCTAGCCACAAGCCCAAGCTTGACAACACAACGCCAGCAAAGGCGAGCCACAACACGATCTGCCGCCAAAGTTCACGTTCCATACGCAAGGGCGTAAAGTAAACCCAATGAATCACTGAACCTAGCCAGTTCCATACTCGTTCGGTGCGCTGTGTATCCAACACCACCTCACCAGTATGACTAGAAACATACAGTTCAGTAGCCTCAACATCATTAAGTACAACGCGGTACAAAGGTCGATGTCCATTCAGGCTAGATGAAATAGACCATTGGTCATGATTAATCAACAATGTTTCGGTTACTTTTGCACGGCCTTGAAATTGCTCAGCAGCCTTCACCGCCTCTGCTTTTGCGATTTGAATGGGTTTATTTTGAATGGGTTTATTTTGAATGGATTTATCTGGAATGGTCTTATCTTGAGTAACGTTGTTAGCATCAGCCCACACCGCCAGCCACTCCCCATGTTGCAAGAAATAGTACGCGGGCCGATGCTCCCGCATGGCTAGCCTGACGCTTTCTGGTTGGCCGAGCCTTCCCGTTAATGCCCATGCTTGTGCTACATCCAGTTTCACCTGCTGCAACTGCAAACTATTCAAGCGGCTTAGCCGTTCGTCTTGGGTAAGTTGCGGATATCCAACAAATAGCATGACTAAGCCAGATAAGAACCAAAGCAATATAAACAGCCCCAGCCCAATACCTAGCCAACGATGCATCAGATGTAAATAACGCAACTTCACATCACAACTTTATGGTTAATCATAACCAAACTTACGGCTTAAAAAGCCAACTCTGCGGTAAGCTCAACACGCCTAGACTCGCCCAAAATAAATTGCTGCGCATTGTATGAAACTGGTGCATACAATTTATCTGTCAGGTTACGCAAATTGCCTCTCAGCGTAGTTTTCGGGTTAACGCGCCATGCAACACTCGCATCATAAACCGTATAACCTTGCATCGTAGAAGTGTTGGCATTATTTGCATAACGTTTACCCACCATGCGTGCACCTATGCCGGCCTCCCAACTTGCCTGTTGATAATAAACCCAAGCATTCGCTATTTTTTCAGGCACATTGGTTGGCGTATTACCCGCACGAGAAACACCACCAGCTTCCAACAGTGCATCGTAGCGCGCATCAACCAAGGCCATATTCAGATCAGTACGCCAGTGATTAACAGGGAACAATGTCGCTGACAACTCAACCCCACGTGATGACTGCTTACCACCTTGCACGCTAAGCGTTGGGTTACTCGCATCACGGGTGATGATGTCATCTTTTACTATATGATAAATGGCAAAAGTAAGCTCACCCTTAGCTTCAGGTAACACGTGTTTGATGCCAAGCTCAGATTGTTGTGCTGAAGTCAGTTTAAACGCACCATTCCTCGGTCTTAGCGTAACAATAGAAGATACAGGGTCTGAACCTTGGCTGAATTGGCCATAAAATGCCGTGCTTGGCGTCGTTTGATAAACCGCACCAAATCTATAAGCAAATGGTGAATACTCTTTATCTATACCAGTAGTCGTTAAGCGGCTTTCATGGTCTACATTAATCCAATCCTGACGCAAACCCGCACTTAACTTCAGCTGATTTGTCACATCAAAAGCATCTTCTAAAAATAATGACTGCTGTACTGTTTTAGACACAAAATCGGCAACCGTCGGATCGATAGTCGTAAAGTAACCAGGGTTAGAATTATTGATGCTAACGTTACTGCTAGGGTCGTTATTATTATAAAAATTGTCAAAATATTTGAAATCTACGCGCGCTACTTCATAGCCAGCAGACCAACGGTTTTTATGCCCAAAAGCATCTGCAATTGAAGCCAGCTCAAAGCGGTTACCAATTTGTTTCTGCTGATGCTTAATCTCAGTATAATCAGAGCGGTCTACGGTATTAGTCGCGTTATTAATCGAAAATGTTTCTACATTGCGCCAATGACGGCGAGTGTTGAACCAATAGCTCACATTGCTTAATTTAAGCGCATCCGATAATTGCCATTCAACTTTTGCACGTAAACGGTCTTCGGTGAAACTTTGTTTATCGTCACGAATGTTGTAATTTTCTTTACGCAAAGATGAATCAATACGTCCATTACGCAATGGAATCCCTGTATATCGGGTAGGTGACTCATCTGAGTGATCAAGCGTGAAGTTAATCCGTAGGTCATCTGTGGGGCTAAGTAACAAGTTGGTCATGATTTTTTGGCTATCATGCTCACCTCGGTCTACATAACCATTGCCGCCAGTGACCGAAGCATCGGCTCTAAATGCGCCAATCTCGCCCACAGCGCCCGTGCCGCCTATGCCAGCCCTATACTCACCGCGCGAACCTGTACCCACGAGAGCCTCAATAGAGCTTTCACGGCTTGGCGCTTTACGTATACTGTTGACGATACCGCCGACCGTACCATCACCAAACATTACCGAAGCTGGCCCACGTAATACTTCAACGCTCTGGTATCCCCAAGTGTCCGAAGGGTAAGTCAGTGTGCTCGCAGCAGTGAGTAAACGAATACCATCTTCAGCTTGCCCGACAGAGTCGTTACCAGTAAAGCCACGAGCAGAGTACGCTACGCCAGAACCAAGGTTGCTAATATCAGAAATACCTGTGGTGCGAGAAACAGCCTCATGGATATTAATATCGCCACGCATGCGAATAGTTTCTATGTCTAGCGTTTCCACACTGGCTGGAATATCAATCGCATTCAGGCCAAGTCTGCTAGCGGTGCTATTGGGTTGCTTAAGGTTAAGCGCAGTGTCCTGCTCCACACTAGACTCCACGCTGACATCCTTGAGCGTTAACGCTACTTCATCAGCCATGGCCAAATTAGGTAACGCAGCCAAAACAGCCGCAGTGATTAATTGATTGCTTTTAATCATTATTTTTATACTCCCAAATACTCATTCAAATGAACATGACCAACCGTCATGCACGTTTTGCAGTGGTAGTATTTGAATAGGAGTGTGACAGTGAAATATATACATCCAAGCTTATATCATGACCCTATTAACGTATGCATCTGCACGCTACTCTCTGCTAATGAGTAATAAACGCATCTCAACAGCACCTGTTTCTGGTGGTGCAATCAATGGTGCAAATCAATTTCGGGTTCTGTTATAAATACTGCTGAGATTTCTGTGAATATATTAATGTATTAAGCAAAATAAACATTTTGCTTCTTTTACTCAGGACGCCCCGCCCTAACTCAAACATTACGACTACATCAAGGCAGGTCTCCTGACTCTCGGGTTACGGCCTAATTCGCTGCCTTCCCAAATCTAACGACTCAGTGGCTAAGGGTGCGAACAGACTATCCGATTACAGTTGCGGGGGCAGTACTGGAATAAGCACAAAGACTTTCACGTCAAATAGCCGCACCAGATTCCCTATTAATCAGCTGGAGTGAAACTCAAGCTAAACCTTAATCGACGCAGTGTAGATTTTGATGGTATTAAAGTCAAGTTTAGATACAAATATCATAGTAGATGCTAGTAACTTACAGACATAAGTGACTAGCATAAGACAGCCGATGAAGACACTGCGATGACTAACAGTACACACGGACATTAAGACAAGACTCAAAATGACAGTACAGAGCCCGAACCAACACTTTATCAACATTGGCTGCGTTGACACTCAATACCCCAACACTAGTCGTCAGGCAGGCGACATTGAGTACATTCAAAACCTACACTTGCAGCCCTAGTGCTTTCCAATCTAAATGCTGCTCTACGCAATCGGCTAAACGGTCCAGCTCGTCATTTTTAAGCTGCTCATAATCAAAGTGCTGCTCCGTCTGCAAGCCTGCCCATGCCAACCAAGCCGCGCATGCTTCTTTGTGGTCAAACAAGCCGTGCAAATAGGTGCCAGCAATTTGCTTGTCTAGCGACATCGCCCCTTCTGGCCTACTTTCAAGATAGAGTGCAGGTGTGTTGAGTGCAGCGCCTGTTGTCACCCCCATATGGATTTCGTAACCAACCACTTGTGCGTCCGCAAATGCTAAATGCCCAGATATTTGTTTTAATTGCTTGGTTTGTTCCAAAGTGGTTTCCATGTCTAGCCAGCCCAAGCCAGTGCTGGAACCAGCATCACCTTCGATTGCATATGGGTCATGAATCGCTCTCCCCAGCATCTGGAAACCGCCACAAACACCTAATACCTTTCCGCCGTATCGTAAATGGCGAGTGAGCGCTTGCTCCCACCCATTAGCTCGCAGAAACTCAAGATCACCACGTACATTTTTACTGCCAGGCAATATCATCAGGTCTGCATGTGGAATCGCTTCATTAATTTTAACAAACTGGAAATCAACCTGTGGATGCAAGCGAAGTGCGTCAAAATCGGTGTGATTACTGATATGAGGTAAAACAGGAACAATGATTTTTATTCGGGCACCACGTACACTAGCCTCGCCCACAACGTTATCGCTTGCTTGCTGATGCTCAGAGGGCTGAGACTTGGGCACAGAATCCTCGGCCTCTATATGCAACCCATGCAAATACGGCAACACGCCTAATACGGGTTTACCAGTTTCTTGAGTTAGCCAATCGAGCCCAGGTTGCAATAATGCGATATCGCCACGAAAACGATTAATCACAAAGCCAACCACACGCGCTCGCTCACTTTCAGAAAGCAAGGCCAGGGTACCGACAATGTGTGCAAACACACCGCCACGGTCAATATCTGCGATTAAAATCACAGGGCAATCTACCGCCTCGGCAAAGCCCATATTGGCAATATCACGATCGCGCAAATTAATCTCAGCTGGGCTTCCTGCACCTTCAACCACAACGCAATCATATTGAGATTTCAATCGCTCCCAAGAGGCCAGTACTGCTCGCATCGCAATCGGTTTGTAGGCGTGATAGCCTACCGCTTCTAAGTTGCATTCCACCTTGCCGTGTACAATCACCTGACAGCCAGTATCAGAGTTAGGCTTAAGCAATACGGGGTTCATATCGGTATGCGGCGCTAGACCACAAGCTTGCGCCTGCACGGCCTGTGCGCGCCCGATTTCACCACCATCAACGGTCACCGCTGAATTTAACGCCATATTTTGTGGCTTGAATGGGGCAACTCTAACGCCTCTGCGATACAATACACGGCATATTGCTGCAACTAGTGTACTTTTACCAGCATCTGATGTCGTTCCCTGAACCATAAGTGATTTAAATGTCATTTGATTATTATCCCATAAATACCTATAGCACGGCCCTAGCGGTGATTGCGGCTGTATTGTTAGATGCTCTACTTGGAGAGCCTAAACGCTGGCATCCATTAGTAGGCTTTGGTTGGATTGCAAACCATATCGAGCGTATATTTAATCAACAGATGCTGCCGCACTATGCACGCATTGTCGGCTTAGTTACTTGGCTATTGCTATTACTCCCTTTTGCCGCCATCAGTTACTTGGTGACGAATGATGCGTTGATGGGAGCTACTTTTACATGGATTGCGAATGTCACTCTGCTTTATTTTGCTATCGGCGCTCAAAGCCTCACCCAGCATGCAAAAGCAGTGTTCAAACCGCTATCCGAGCAAAATCTCCCACAAGCTCGCCATGCCATTAGCATGATTGTCAGCCGAGATACCTCTCAGCTCAACGAAACGGAAATCGCTACCGCCACGGTTGAATCCGTACTGGAAAATGGTAATGATGCAATATTTGGTGCTATTTTCTGGTTTGTATTATTTGGTGGCACTGGCACAGTGATTTTTAGGCTAGCCAACACGCTAGATGCCATGTGGGGCTATAAAACACCACGCTTCTTATATTTTGGCTGGGCAGCCGCGCGTTTAGACGATCTCTTAAACTTAGTACCAGCTCGCTTAACCGCACTCAGTTACGCCTTATGTGGGCATACCAAAAGTGCGTTTAAATGCTGGGTTAGCCAATCCCGCACTTGGTACAGCCCTAACGCTGGGCCTGTAATGTCAGCAGGTGCAGGCGCTCTACAAGTGAAGCTTGGCGGCAATGCGGTGTATCATGGCACCGCTAAACAGCGCCCAACTTTGGGAATGGGCGCATTAGCTAATGCTGGGCATATTTTACGTGCGGTTAACCTTATTTGGCGCACTATAGTACTGTGGTGTGTCGCCATCATGCTGGGCGCTGTATTCATCAATATTATAGAAAGCTATTACCTTGCTTGAACATGGCGGCAACTTAAGCGCTGCGGTAACGCGGTATGGAATACCATTAGAAAACTGGCTGGATCTATCGACAGGCATTAATCCCAACCACTATCCAATCCCTGAGATTCCACCCAGCCTATGGCATCAACTACCTAATGACGAAGATGGCTTGGTTAACATCGCCGCCAATTATTACGGCTGCCAATCTTTGTTGCCCACTAGTGGCTCTCAAGCAGCCTTACAAGCACTGCCTAACATTAGGTCTTTAGGCACGATTGCCATGCTCAAACCCATGTATCAAGAACATGCCTATGCATGGCAACGCTACGGGCATCAAGTACTAAGCTTTAATGACTTAAATGACGAACATATCCTAAACAAGGCCGACGTGGTGTTGCTTTGCAATCCAAACAACCCCACAGGCAAACAATTTCCCGCTCAGGCGCTACTTAGTTTACATGCAAAGCTTGCCAACCGTGGCGGATGGTTAGTGGTGGATGAGGCCTTCATGGATGCAACGCCAGAACACAGCATCGCAC
>Ga0208753_100352_pt1 | contig 20170 bp, 12 predicted proteins | sample LakWasMet37_LOW7_2_FD_183877 | JGI IMG/M metagenome (GOLD analysis project Ga0208753, IMG submission 183877) | Freshwater sediment methanotrophic microbial communities from Lake Washington under simulated oxygen tension - Sediment Metagenome... | ecosystem: Environmental > Aquatic > Freshwater >... | reverse complement strand
AACACGCGCAGGACGTTGATCAGCAGCCCGCGGCCGGGGAAATCGCGATGCCCGTCGTCCCCGCGATCACGCAAGGCGGGCTCGGATTCGAAAGTCGGCGCCGACGGCACGGCGCTCGATGATGTCGAGACGCCTGGCACCAGCCAGATCGCTCAGCTCCGCCAGGCCGAACATGCCGCGCGCAGAATCGCCGATCAGCAGCGGCGCCTGATAGATCAGCAGTTCATCGACGCAGCCCTCGCGCAGCAACGAGCCGTTGAGCCGTGTCCCGGCTTCCGCCAGCACGTCGTTGATGCCGCGCCGCCCAAGCTCCTGCAAGAGATCCGCAAGCTCGACCTTGCCCAGTGGGTTCGGCAGCAGCACGATCTCGGCACCACGCGCACGCAAGGCTGCGCTGCGGTCGCCATCGTCCCGGGCAGCGGCAATAAGCACATTGCCGCCGTCCAGCACGGCGGCATCGGGAGGCGTTTCGAGCCGGCTGTCGATCACCACCTTCAGCGGCTGGCGCGTGGTCGGCACGTCGCGCACGGTAAGTCGCGGGTTATCGTCCCTGACGGTGCCGATGCCGGTGAGCACGGCGCACGATCGCGCGCGCCAGTGGTGGGCATCGCGCCGTGCTTCGGCGCCGGTGATCCATTGCGAGACGCCGTTGTTGAGCGCCGTCTTGCCGTCCAGGCTGGCCGCGACTTTCAGCCGCAGCCAGGGCCGGCCGCGCGTCATGCGCGACACGAACCCGATGTTGAGTTCCCTTGCCTCGGCTGCCAGCAGGCCGCTGGCCACATCAATGCCGGCCGCGGCCAGCCGGGCCATGCCCTGCCCTGCCACCAGGGGATTCGGATCGGGCATCGCCGCCACGACGCGGGCGACGCCGGCCTCGATCAGCGCATCGGCACAGGGCGGCGTGCGGCCGAAGTGACTGCACGGCTCAAGCGTGACGTAGCACGTGGCCCCCTTCGCCGTACCGCCAGCGCCGACTATTGCCGCCAAGGCGGCGGCTTCGGCATGGGGCAGACCGGCTTTTTCGTGCCAGCCCTCGCCGATGACGCGGCCATCCCTGACCACGACGCAGCCGACGCGAGGATTCGGAGTGGTGCCGTACAAGCCGCGCTGCGCCAGTTGCAGGGCGCGCGCCATGAACCCATGATCGGCCGCCGAAAAGCTCATGCGCCGCTCATGTGCCACATCGCAGTCACGATTTCGCCCGGGGCTGCCGCGGCTTCTTGATTTCGCGGATGGCGTCGGAAAATTCGTCGACGTCTTCGAAGTTGCGATACACCGAGGCGAAGCGGATATAGGCCACCTTGTCGAGCTTCTTCAGCTCGCGCATCACCAGTTCGCCGATGCGATCGGACGCCACTTCGCGCAGGGCGAGCTGCACCAGTTTTTCCTCGATGCGATCGAGCGCAAGATCGATGCTTTCGGTGGTGACCGGGCGCTTCCTCATCGCCAGCATCATGCTGGCCTTCAGCTTGTCTCGGTCATACTCGGTGCGGCTGCCGTTCTTCTTCACTACCTGCGGCAGCTGCAGTTCCACCCTCTCGTAGGTGGTGAAGCGCTTGTCGCAGGCGAGGCAACGACGACGACGACGCACGGTGTCGCCGTCCTCGTTCTCCCGGGTATCAACTACCTGGGTATTCTCGTCGCCGCAGTACGGACACTTCATTTCGCTCAGCCATACACCGGAAACTTCTTGCACAGGACCGACACTTCGCCGCGCACCCGGGCCAGCACCGCCTCGTCGTGCGGCGCATCGAGCACGTCGGCGATCAACTCGGCAACCTGCTCGGCTTCGATTTCGGTGAACCCGCGCGTGGTCATGGCCGGCGTGCCGAGGCGGATGCCGGAGGTGACGAACGGCTTCTGCGGATCATTCGGGATCGCGTTCTTGTTCACCGTGATGTGTGCGCGACCCAGTGCGGCCTCGGCGTCCTTGCCCGTAATATTCTTGGCCTGCAGGTCGACCAGGAACACGTGCGACTCGGTGCGTCCGGAAACGATGCGCAGGCCGCGGCTCTTCAAGACCTTGGCCATCACCTGGGCGTTCTCGATCACCTGCTCCTGATAGTCGCGGAACTCGGGCGTCATGGCTTCCTTGAAGGCCACCGCCTTGCCGGCGATCACGTGCATCAGCGGGCCGCCCTGCAAACCGGGGAAGATCGCCGAGTTGATTGCCTTTTCGTGCTCGGCGCGCATCAGGATCAGGCCGCCGCGCGGGCCGCGCAGGGTCTTGTGCGTGGTCGATGTGACGACGTCGGCGTGGGGCACCGGATTCGGATAGAAGCCCGCAGCGACAAGGCCTGCGTAGTGCGCCATGTCCACCATGAAAATGGCGCCGACCGCCTTCGCCACCTTGGCAAAGCGTTCGAAGTCGATCTTCAGCGCATAGGCCGACGCGCCGGCGATGATCAGCTTGGGCTTGTGCTCGTGGGCCAGCCGCTCCATCTCCGCATAGTCGATTTCCTCCTTCTCGTCGAGGCCGTAGGGCACGATGTTGAACCACTTGCCGGACATGTTCAGCGCCATGCCATGGGTCAGGTGGCCGCCCGCGGCGAGGTTCATGCCGAGGACGGTGTCGCCGGGCTTGAGGAAGGCCATGAACACGGCCTGATTGGCCTGCGAGCCGGAGTTGGGCTGGACGTTGGCGGCATCGGCGCCGAACAGTTTCTTGGCGCGATCGATGGCCAGTTGCTCGGCGACATCGACGTACTCGCAGCCGCCATAGTAACGCTTGCCCGGATAGCCCTCGGCATACTTGTTGGTGAGCTGCGAACCCTGAGCTTCCATCACGGACCAGGAAACGTAGTTCTCGGAGGCGATCAGCTCGATGTGATCTTCCTGGCGGCGGTTTTCGTTCTGGATGGCGGCCCAGAGATCCGGGTCGCTCTTGGCGAGGGTGTTCTGCTTGGAAAACATGGCGGAATCCGTGGATGGAGGGAAGCCTCGAATTTTAGCATCCGCCCCCGACGATCCCAAATCCGGCCGACACGCCTGCCCTATTCGAGCACTTCGTCCAGCGCACCCTGCAGATGAGTGCAGTCAGCCCAGGAGATAAGGCGCCATCCAGCGTCGCCGTATTCCACCCAATTGAACGCGGCATTCGGCAAGACGAAGTCGCGCGGCGCATCGAGCGCCCGACCGGTCGCGGCGCGATGGACGATATCGAGAACGCCGCCGTGGGTGAAAGCCAGAATATTCTGTCCTGCGTGGCGCACCGCCAGAGCGTCGAGCGCGTCCAGGATACGGGTCGAGAAGGCAATCAGGGACTCGCCGGTCTCGTAGGCGTAGTCCGGCGTCCGCGCACGGTGATGCTGGAATGCATCCGGCCGCTGCACGCTGGCTTCCTGCGCCGTCACGCCCTGCAGCACCCCGAAATGGCGTTCGCGCAAAGTCGGCGCCGGCGACACGGCGAGACCGAGGCCGGCGGTCGCAATCTGGGCCGTGCGCCACGCGCGCAACAGGTCGCTGCTATAAACGGCAGCGAAAGCATGCCGCGCCAGTCCTGCCCGCACCGCCCGTGCCTGCGCTTCGCCGAGCGCGTTGAGATCGATGTCGATCTGTCCCTGAACGCGCTTCTCGCTGTTCCAGTCTGTCTCGCCATGACGGACGAGACAGAAGCGGGTGATCCCTGCGGTTGTCATGTGGCGGAACTCAGGGATTGTGGCGGGCGTCGCTGCGCAGCATGCGGGTAAGGTTCTGCCGCACATAGGCGATATGGTTGGCCGCGGCGCTCAGCGCCTGTTCGGCATTACCCTGCTCGATCGCCCGCCACACCGCCCGATGCTGATCGAGCAGTTGCTCTCTGGCGGCCGGAACCTGCAGCAGTTCGCTCAGATTGCGGCGCAGGTTGTCGCGCAGCAGGCGCAGCAGGCTCGCCGTCAAATGGCCGACGATGACGTTGTGTGCGGCTTCGGCAATCGCCTGGTGAAACGCCAGATCGGTATCGACCTGGGCATCCAGGTCGTCCCCCGCGAACGCTGCCTCGAGCCTCGCCAGACTCTCGCGGACGCGCTCACGGTCGGCTGCGGTGGCGCGCCGTGCGGCCGATTCGGCGGCACGGCCCTCGAGCATGTGGCGAAACTCGAGCATGTCTTCATGCACAGCTGGATGGTCACGCAGTATTTCTTCCCACGGATTGCCGAAGCTGGCGTCGAGCCGGTCGGTGACAAAAGTACCACCGCCCTGGCGGCTTTCCAATAGTCCACGTGCTGCCAGCTTGTGGATCGCCTCGCGCAAGGATGCACGTGAAACACCGAGTTGAACGGACAGTTCGCGTTCCGAAGGCAAGCGGTCACCCGGCTTCAATCCGCCTTCCAACACCCGTTGTTCGATTTCCCGCGCAACCACATCGGCAAGCCGTGGCGCCGTCATTTTTGCATCCATATTTTCAATATAACATTGGTCTGACCACAATATCAACCATCGAGAATCCGCTGAACGAGAATCCTCATTTCCCTTGACACTGGCCACCTCGGCCATTAATATCCGCGGACTTTTGGTCTGACCAATGAGCCATGAGTGATTGGCCGCCCGTCAGACAAAGTCTCAATTCAGCGTTGGCGGCAGCGTACTAGACACCGGCGCAGGCAAGGAGAACCTCTTGAATCGACGTATGTTGAAAGCTCGGGTTAATATCCCTCCGGCCATCGGTATCAGCAAAAACGAGAAACGCGATGCGTACCAGGATGCGGCAGCCCGCCTCTCCGATGCGCCGAACACTCAGGAGGTTCATGCATGACGGCACTGCTCAAACTGTCGCAGCTAATCGACGGGCTCAGCGAACGCGTGGGACGAAGCATTTACTGGCTGATACTCGCGGCCGTACTCGTCAGCGCGATCAATGCCATCGTCCGCAAGGCCTTCGACATGAGCTCCAACGCTTTTCTCGAAATGCAGTGGTACATGTTCTCGGCAGTTTTCCTGCTCGGCTCGGGCTATACACTGATGCGCCAGGAACACATTCGCATCGATATCATCTACGGCCGGTTTTCGCGGCGCACGCAAATCTGGATAGACATCTTCGGCACCGTGGTCTTCCTGATGCCGATGTGCCTGATGTTCATCTATCTCTCCTGGCCTTTCTTCATACATTCGATCCAGGGTGGCGAAGTCTCCGCCAATGCGGGAGGGCTGATTCTGTGGCCGGTAAAAGCCTTGATGCCGCTCGGCTTCGTGCTGTTGATGGTTCAGGGATGCTCGGAGCTGATCAAGCGCGTCGCGTTTCAGATGGGGCTGACCTCGGACCCGGGCGAGAAGAAGCAGGACAAGAGTGCCGAGGAAGAACTGGCCGAGGCGATCAAGGCGCATCTGGTCGCCCCCGAAGTGGTCGATGTGGTGGCTTCGCACGACAATATGCACGCGGACAGCCGTGGGGGTAATGCCAAATGAGCGCCTTCCTCATTGCCAACATGGCGCCCATCATTTTTGCCTCGCTGGTCGTCTTCCTCCTGATGGGCTACCCGGTGGCCTTCTCGCTGGCCGCCAACGGCATTATCTTCGGCCTGATCGGAATCGAACTCGGCATGCTGCCGCCGGAATTGTTCCGCGCCCTGCCGGAACGGGTCTACGGCGTCATGAGCAACGAAACGCTGCTGGCGATCCCGTTTTTTACCTTCATGGGCCTGATCCTCGAACGTTCGGGCATGGCCGAGGATCTGCTCGATACCATCGGCCAGCTCTTCGGCCCGATCCGCGGCGGCCTAGCCTACGCGGTGGTGCTGGTCGGCGCGATGCTCGCCGCCACCACCGGCGTGGTCGCCGCGTCGGTGATCTCGATGGGCCTGATCTCGCTTCCGATCATGCTGCGCTACGGCTACGACCGCCGCCTGGCCTCGGGCGTAATCGCCGCCTCGGGAACGCTGGCGCAGATCATCCCGCCGTCCCTGGTGCTGATCATCATGGCCGACCAGCTCGGCAAGTCGGTCGGCGACATGTACAAGGGCGCCTTCATCCCCGGCTTCATATTGGCCGGGCTCTACTTGGCCTATATCCTCGGCATCACCGTAATCAAGCCGAAATGGGCGCCGGCCCTGCCGCCAGAAGCGCGCGTCTTCCGCGAACCGAGCGGCAGGAGCGGCGCCACTTCGCTGCTGATTCTGACCGCCATCTCGACCGCGGCGGCCGTGTATTTCGCCCTGAACTACAACACCGAATCGCCGCTCGACGAAACCATTGTCAGCAGCATGTCGCTCGGTATCGGCATCGCATTTGCCGCTGCGGTGATCAATCGCGTGACGAAGATGAACCTGCTCTCGCGCATGGCGGAAAAGGTTACCTTCGTCCTGATCCCGCCGCTGGCGCTGATTTTCCTCGTGCTCGGCACCATCTTCCTGGGCATCGCAACACCGACCGAAGGGGGCGCGATGGGCGCAGGTGGTGCGCTGATCATGGCGCTGGCGAAAAAACGCCTGTCCTGGAAACTGCTCAGGCAGGCCATGGACAGTACCGCCAAGTTGACCACATTCGTCGTCTTCATTCTGGTCGGTGCGCGCGTCTTCAGCCTGACTTTCTATGCAGTCGATGGCCACCTCTGGGTCGAGCACTTGCTGCAGGGACTTCCCGGCGGACAGATCGGCTTCCTGATCGTGGTGAACATCCTGGTCTTCGTGCTTGCCTTCTTCCTCGACTTCTTCGAACTGTCGTTCATCGTCGTGCCGCTGCTCGGACCGGTCGCAGAAAAGCTTGGCATCGATCCGATCTGGTTCGGCGTGCTGCTGGCGGTCAACATGCAGACCTCGTTCATGCACCCGCCCTTCGGTTTCGCGTTGTTCTACCTCCGATCCGTGGCACCATTCTCGCCCTACAGGGACGTGCAGACCGGCAAGATGACCGAACCGGTGACCACCGGCCAGATCTACTGGGGTGCGGTTCCCTTCGTGCTGATCCAGATTGTCATGGTCGGTCTGCTGATCGCATTTCCGCAACTGGTCACCTCGGGACTGGACAAGCAGCAGACAGGGGATACGAGCAACGTCCAGATCATGAGCACGGAAGATGACGCGAAAGCGGAGGAGAAATCCCTCTCCCAGGAGCAGGACAAACCCGCCGACGGAGCTGCCCCGGCAGGCGACGCGGAGGATCCGGCCAAGGCGCTGGAGCAAGCCATGAAACAGAACAAGGACGCCGCCCCCGAGGACGACGACCCGGCGAAGGCGCTGGAAAGAGCAATGAAGAAGTGAGCCAAGGGATTTTACAGGGCAGCCGACCGCGATTGATCGGAGAAGGCTGCACAGCAAGAGCCCCGAGCTGGTTGGCTTGGATGTCGCGTGGTGTAGTATTTGGGCACGGCAATGGAAGTGCCGACAGTCTTATCCCTAAAAACGAGGAGAAAAATCAATGCAACGACGCAAATTTCTTAAATCTGCTGGACTCGGACTTGCCGGCACCGGCGCCCTTGCGCTGTCGGGCAAAGCCCTGGCACAAGCGCCCGAGGTCAAGTGGCGTCTGGCTTCCAGCTTCCCCAAGAGTCTCGACACGATTTTCGGCGCGGCCGAGGTAGTCGCCAAGAGGGTCGCTGCGGCGACGGGCGGCAAGTTTCAGATCCAGATTTTTGCCGGCGGCGAAATCGTTCCCGCGTTCGGCGTACTCGACGCGGTCAAGGACGGCACCGTGCAGCTGGGACATTCGGCGAGCTATTACTTCATCGGCAAGGATCCCACCTTCGCCTTCGACACGGCAGTTCCGTTCGGCCTCAACAGCCGCCAGCAGACGGCCTGGATGTATGAAGGCGGTGGCCTGCCCCTGATGCGCGAGTTCTTCAAGGACTACAACATCTACAACATTCCCTGCGGCAATACCGGCGCCCAAATGGGCGGCTGGTTCCGCAAGGAAATCAAGACGGTGGCCGACCTCAAGGGCCTCAAATTCCGCGTCGGCGGTTTTGCCGGTCAGGTGCTGGCCAAGCTTGGCGTGGTGCCGCAGCAGATTCCCGGCGGCGACATCTATCCGGCGCTGGAAAAAGGCACCATTGATGCTGCCGAATGGATCGGCCCCTACGATGACGAAAAGCTTGGCTTCAACAAGGTCGCCAAGAACTACTACTATCCGGGCTGGTGGGAAGGCGGTCCGCAGCTGTCGGTGTACGTGAACATGGCCGAGTGGGCAAAGCTGCCCAAGGAATATCAGGCCATTCTCGAAATGGCTTGCTGGGAAGCCCACGTCGACATGCAGGCGCGTTACGACGTGAAAAACCCGGCGGCACTGAAGCGTCTGGTGGCGAGCGGCACCAAACTGATGCCGTTCTCCAACGACGTCATGGCCGCCTGCTACAAGGCGGCGCAGGAGTTGTACGCCGAAACTGCAGCGAAAAATCCGAAGTTCGCCAAGGTCTACGAACCGTGGAAGAAGTTCCGCGACGAGCAGATCGAATGGTTCAGCATTTGCGAGGGCCGCTTCGACAACTTCTCGGCCGCTACGGTCCGCGCCGGACAGGCCAAGCCCGCCCCGGCGAAGAAGAAGTAATTTCCCGCAATCATGAACGAACCCCGCCACGGCGGGGTTTGTTCATTTTGGGCGGACATTTCCGCAGCACTGCGGGCCGAATTTGCCTGCTACGGCGACCGGATTCAATTCACGCCCGCCGTGCATACTCCTCGAAACCTTCGACCGGCAGCGGCCGACTGAAGAAATAGCCCTGGTAGGCATGGCATCCCGAACTGGCGAGGAAGGCGCGCTGGGCCTCGGTTTCCACGCCTTCGGCCATCACTCCCAGCCCGAGGCTTTGTGCCAGCGCCACGATGGTCCTGGCAATAGCGGCATCGTTGGGATCGATCAGGATATCGCGCACGAAGGACTTGTCGATCTTCAACTGCTCCAGCGGCAACCTTTTCAGATATGACAGCGAAGAATATCCGGTGCCGAAGTCATCCAGCGAAAAGCCGACGCCTTCGGCCTTCAGTGCGGACATCTTTTCAATGACGTCTTCCACGTTATCCACCAGTAGGCTCTCGGTCAGTTCCAGCTTGAGCCGGGCCGGATTGGCGCCCGCCCGCCCGATTGTTGCCAGGACCTGATCGACGAAGTCGGCTTCATGCAGTTGCTGGGCGCTGACGTTCACCGCTATCGTGAGATGGCTCATTTCGGGCCTGGCGGCCCAACGCGCCAATTGGGCGCAGGCGGTGTCCAGCACCCAGTGGCCCAAGGGCAGGATCAGCCCGGTTTCCTCGGCGAGAGGAATGAACTCGGCCGGAGACACCAGGCCTCGCAGGGGATGCTGCCAGCGCACCAGCGCTTCCACGCCTGTGACGCGCCCCCCGTTAATCACCTGGGCCTGGTAATGGAGCACGAACTGCTTCTGCTGCACCGCCTCGCGCAGACCAGCCTCCAGAGAGGCGCGCTCCATCACGGCGGTTTCCATGTCCGGATCGAAGAAGTGCAGGGCATTGCGCCCCCGCGCCTTGGACTTGTACATGGCCAGATCGGCCTGCTTCATCAGGTCGTCGATGCTGGCCTGGTGCCCCCTGAACAAGGTGGCACCGATGCTCGCGGTGCTGCGGTACTCGAGGTCGCTAAGCTGATAGGGGTCCCTGAGTGAAGCGAGAATCTTTACGCCGACGGCTTCGGTCTGCGTCGCGGCCTCTTCGATGTTCACACTCAGGCTGCTCAGCACCACCACGAACTCGTCACCACCCAGCCGCGCCACCGTGTCGCCCTCGCGTACGCTGCCGACCAGGCGCTGTGCCACCTGCTGCAGCAGGAGGTCGCCCATGTCATGGCCGAGAGTATCATTGAGCGTCTTGAAATGATCCAGGTCGATGAACAGCAGCGCCCCATGGCCGCCGTTGCGGGAACTGGCGGTCATGGCCTGCCGCAGGCGGTCGAGCAGGAGCGTACGGTTGGGCAGGGTCGTCAGCTGGTCGAAGAAGGCCAGTTCCCTGATTCTTTCCTCCGCAATCTTGCGTTCGGTAATGTCCTGGTGCGTGGCGACATAGTGGGTAATGACTCCGTCATCCCGCTTGACCGCGGATATCGTGAGCCACTTCGGGTATATCTCGCCGTTCTTGCGCCGGTCCCAGATCTCCCCCTGCCAGGCTCCGGTGCTCCGGAGGCTCTCCCACATCGCCGTATAGAACGCGGCATCGTGGCGACCCGATTTCAGCAGCCGCGGCGTATGGCCGATGACATCTTCTGCCGAATAACCCGTGCTCTCGGTGAAGGCGCGGTTGACGCGCAGGATCACGCCGTCCGGGTTGGTTACTACCATGCCTTCCTGCGATTCAAACGCGGTGGCGGCGATGCGAAGCTCGGCCTCGGCCTCCTTCCGGTAGGTAATGTCGCTGACGCTTCCGACGAACAGCTTCCCGTCGTCCACGATGGTCTCGGTAACTCCCAGTTCGATGTGAAATACCGAACCGTCGCGGCGCTGCGCCATGACGTCGCGCCTGCCGCCGATCACCTTGCGGATGCCGCTACGCCGATAGGCTTCAAGGTAGCCGTCATGCTCAGTCCGGTAAGGCTCCGGCATCAGCATCTTGATATTCTTGCCGATCACTTCGGCAGCGCCGTAACCAAACAGGCGCTCGGCGGACCGGTTGAATGATTCGACGATGCCTTTTTCAGTCATCGTTATGACGCCGCTATGCACACCATCGAGCACCGCACGCAGCCGCGTTTCGCTGGCAACCAGCGCCTGTTCGGTGCGCTTGCGCACAGTAATGTCCGTGACATAGGCCAGAATGCAGGGCTGTCCGTCCAGTTCGGTTATTTCGCCGGAAAGGCTGACATTGCGCCGCTCACCGTTCTTGTGCATCCAGACCGTCTCGTAGTCGATCAGCCGGCCTTCGCGAGTGATCGCCTCCACCCAGGGGCGGCGCGTGGCTTCATCCGGCCAGATTCCCACCTCCACCGAAGTCCTCCCGATCAGGTCGTCCCTGGTCCAGCCGAAATCGCGCTCGTAGTTCGCATTGGCTTCGATGATGCGGCCCTCGTCGGCCGTGGCGATCGACGCCGCAATGGGGCACGAATTGAATGCCGTGGAGAACCGCCGTTCGGACTGGCGCAGCGCCAGCTCGGCCAATCTGCGCTCGGTGACATCCTGGATCGTGCCGCGGGATCGTAGCGGCTTGCCTGCCGGGTCGAAGTCCGACTGGCACTTCTCGTGAACCCACTTGACGCGTCCGTCCTGCATGCGCAGCCGGTGGGTGATCTCATACGACGTTCGGTTTGCGAGGGAATTCTTGTAGGCCTGATTCACCGCATCACGGTCATCCGGATGAATCGCGTCGAGAAAGGCCTGGTAAGTGGCGCCGAATTGCTGCGGGTCGATCTCGAACAGGCGAAAGACCTCGTCCGACCAGATCAATTCGCCGCTGATCACGTCCAGCGTCCAGCTGCCGACGTGGGCAATGTGCTGGGCTTCGCGCAAGCCGTCTGCGCTGGCGCGCAATTCGGCTTCGGCCTGCTTGCGCTGCGCCTCATTTGACCGCAGCTTGAGTTGCATCGCGGACAAGCCGGCAAGTACGCTGTCCTCCATGCCGGGAGGAAAGTCGATGACCGACGTGAAATCGCCGCGTCCGATTCTGAGGATGTGCTGGTGCACTTCCTCAGCCGACCCGCCCAGGGTAGTCCGCAAGCTGCCATATGCCCGCCAGAGCAGGATCAGCGCCCCGAAAACGCAGGCTATGAACACCATCCGCGAGATTGCGGCACTGCGGTCGGCAAGGCCAACCGCGTCGGCAGTGCGCTGGTCCATCAGCGCATAGGCCTCGTTGATCGGCCGCATGATCGCCGCCTTGGCGCGATGATAGCTGGCGTCATGCATCATCTGGAGCGCCCGGGCCCTCGCGGCATGGCCATCGGGACCGCCGGTCTCGACCAGCTTCATGGCCGCGAATTCGATTTCCGTCAAGCCGTCGGAATTCACCTTGGCTTCCGCCAGCTTGCGCAATTCACCTTCCGGAGAGCCTGCCGCGCGGATCAACTCCAGCAGAGGGACCGCCGCTCCGCCGCCAACCCGCGGCGCTTCGGCATCAACCAGCACCAGGTCCCAGTAAGCATAGTAGTAGCCAGGAGGGCGCGGCTTCCTGCCATCGCGGATGTCCAGTATGTCCTGATAGTATTTCTTGTAGCGGGGATCGCCGGTCGCCACGTAGGCCCGGGCCATCCGCGTCAGATCGTCCGACGACTGGCGCAACTGGTCCGCCAGCACAAAGGAGACCTGCCGCTGCTGGTTGGCCCGATCGATCTGCTTCTCAAAGTAGACGTAGAGCCCGAACGCGGCAACCAGTGAAAGAAACACGATCACCGTCGGCCAGTGCCGGCGAGCGAACAGCTGAGTTTTGTCTTCGCGAATCATGGCCTTTTGCTTCGCTTGAAATCCATTTGAGTCTACCCCTTCACGCTCGTTGCCCGATTCCGCTCATCAGAGCAGCGCGAGACGCCAGAGCGAGGTCAGTTCCGCGGCTCGCGCGGCGTGAAGAGGGTCGGAGATGTCCGTTGCCCGTGGATGAGCCGGCCTTGCATCCACCCGGCCGACAAGCTTGAGGCCAGCCTCGTCAAAGGCCGCCAGCAGTTCGGCGCGCGTGCGCAAGCCCAGATGCTCGGCGAGGTCGGAGAGCACCAGCCAACCCTCGCCGCCGGGCTGCAAATGCCCGGCGAGCCCCCTGATGAATCCCATCAGCATGCGACTGTCGGGGTCGTACACCGCGCGCTCCAGAGGAGAGTTGGCGCGTGCCGGAACCCACGGCGGGTTGCACACGACCAGGGGTGCACGACCTGACGGAAACAGATCGGCCGCGACCACCTCGACCCGCGCCGCCAGCCCGAGTCGCTCGACGTTCGCCCGGGCGCAGGCCAGCGCACGAGGATCCTGATCAGTGGCGACGACGTGTGCAATGCCCCGCTTCGCCAGTACCGCCGCCAGCACGCCGGTGCCGGTGCCGATGTCGAAGGCCAGCGCACAGTTGGGCGGCAAGGGTGCCGTTGCCACCAGACCGACATACTCGCCGCGAATCGGCGCAAAGACGCCGTAATGAGGATGAATGCGCTCGCCCAGCGCCGGAATCTCGACCCCTTTCTTGCGCCACTCGTGGGCACCGATCAGGCCCAGCAGCTCCCGCAGGGAGGCGACAAAGGGGCCCGCCGCGGGACCATAGGCCTCGCTGCAAGCATCCCTGACATCGGGCGCCCGCCGCAGCGGCAGGCGATAGTCGGCTTCGAAGGGCAGCAGCAGCATGCCGAGCGTGCGGGTACGCTGCGACTGCGCCTGACGATACAGGTGAAAAGCCTCGGCCGGGTCGGATGTCGTCGCTGCCTTGCGCGGCTTGCGGTCGAGGCGGCGAGCCATGGCCTGAAGCAGCTGACGGGCATTCTGGAAATCGCCGCGCCACAGCAGCGCGGTACCCTCGCAGGCGAGTCGATAGGCGGCATCCGCCGTGGTGCGGTCGTCGGCGATGACCACGCGCTTCGGCGCTGCCGTGCCACTCTCGGAGTGCCAGGGGGCGAGGCGCGTCTCGCCGCCTTCGATCCACTCGATGACCGGCTCGCCATTCACGACAAGCTCCCTCCAGGCCGGATGCTTTGCCTGCCTTGGATTCTGCCTTGCGGGCAGGCAACTTGAAACAACACGATGGATACCTCGATGCGCGGGAATTCAAACGCATGGTACGTGGCTACTGCCTGCCTGTAAATTTTTCCGGCACGGGCCGGACTATGGTCTCGACCGCGCCTGAGGAATCGAAACAGGCGTTGAAGAGTCGGCGCGGGCGATACGGCGATCGCGTGCAAACCGGCTTGCAGCCGCCGGCAGCTGGCGGCCCTGTTCGCCCAGCTACCAAGTTGCGGGTCTTGCAGCCTGCCTGGTCAATCGGCCGCGCGCCCGGCAGGCAGCCGTCCCTCACCCGCCTGACCAGCCACGGCATAGCGCTGCCCCATGCGCTCGAGCCGCGGACCGTGCATGCCATCGTTTGCCTGCATCAGATAGTACACGCTGGGGAAGCCGGTTTCTCCCGGTGGACCATGCTTCTGGAGCCATGCATAGACATGCCGGTCGGCAGCCATCCGCCGCGTGTCGCCCGGCAGGGGGATACTCCACCAGCGCAGCACCGGCTCGCAGGCCAGCTTGTCGATCACGAGGCAATTCGGATCGACCCAGCCACCCAGCTTTTGCTGGAAAATTCCCCGGCCCGGCCCGACCGACTCCCAATCATCGACGCATACCGGTTGCAGCGATTCGGGATGAACGAACCAGCGCAGCGAAAAGGCCCATGCGCGGCCCTGAACGGCGCGCAACAGGGAACTCAAGTGATCGGGCGCCCACCAGTTGTCATCGTCCAGGTAGGCAAGGAAGCGGGCATTGGCGAGATAGCTGAGCAGGGTCCGCAGCACCCCGCCATCGTTGGCGGGGTGCAGCCCGCCATGCCGCTGCGAAGTCGAATAGCCGGGATAGAACAGACAGGGAGTGACATGATCGGGTGTCGCATCGAGCAATTCGTGCAGCGGCGCGAAATCGCCGCGCGGCACATCGACTCCGATCAGCAGCTGAATGCGTCCGACGTCCCGTTGCGCATAGACCGAGCGAACGGCGTCGAGGATGCTCTCGCGTCCGATCGTCGGCATCACCACCGCGACGTCGAAGGGAGTCTGCAGGTCCGCCTTCCTGCCGAAATGCCGGCAGCCGGCGGCCAGCCGGTGAACAGGCGCGGTCATCGCGGCGGGCGGCAAACCTGCGGGCGCCGCCCGATCCGCTGCAGCCATCCATTCCCGCAGCGCCGCAGTCACCCGCGCCACCAATTCATCCCAATCCCCATCGGCCGTCTGGCGGAACAGACGCATGACGAGGGGATACCATGGTGAATCACTTCGCTCTTCCAGCCAGCGCCAATCGGTTTCGTAATCGGGAAGCAGCACCCAGCAGGGCTTGCCCAGTGCGCCGGCCAGATGCGCTACGGCGGTATCGACGCAGATCAGCAGATCGAGCTGCCTGAGGATGGCCGCACTGTCGGCAAAATCGGCCATCTCGCTACCGAGGTGCGTAAGCGGCTGATTGGCCGGCGGAGCACAGGCCTCGTCCTCGCCGGCTTCCTTCTGCAGGCTGACAAAAGCGATGCCGGGGACAGTCCAGAGCGGTGCAAGTGTCGCCAGCGAGGGGAGGGATCGGTTGGCGTCGTTGCCATGGCCGGGCTTCCCCTTCCATACCAGTCCGACGCGACGCCTGGCCAGCGGCAGGCGCGCCGTCCAACGCGGCGTTCTGCCGGGGTCCGCGGTCAGATAAGGAATCGTGGCCGGCAGATTCTCCAGAGTAGTCGCGACATGCAATGGCAGGCTGAGCGGATAGCACCAGAAGTCGAACTCCGCGGCCATGTCGGGACGCCATTCCGATGTGCTGATTACGCGGTCCGCCAGATTTTGCGTGGCAAACAAGGTCTTCAGGGGTGGCTTGCACGCCAGCGTGAGATGCCGCAAGCCGCGTGCCTTGAGCAAGGGCAGATAGCGCACGAACTGGATTTCATCGCCCAATCCCTGTTCCGGCCAGATCAGCAGCGAACGCCCCTGCAATCGTTCGCCCCGCCATTGCGGAGGCAGCGGCGCGCCGCCGGGCACCGTCGGTGGCGGCGCTATGCTGCAGTTCCGCTTGCCGGGGGCATACCGCGCTTCGAACTCCGTCCAGCCCTCCGGGAAGCGCCCCCGTTGCAGCAGGAGCAACCCGAGATTCATGTGGATATCCGCATCGCCCGGCCTCAACGCAATCGCGCGACGGTAGGCGGCTTCGGCCTCCTCCGGGTGTCTCTGCACATGAAGCAGCACAGCCAGATTGTAGTGGGCGCTCGCATAGTCCGGCTTGAGCGCGATCGCGCGACGGTAGGCCATTTCAGCCTCCTTCCGCCGCTTTCGTTCCATGAGCAGAACGCCCAGGTTGTAATGGGCTTCCGCCAGTTCGGGCTTCGCTGCGATGGCGCGAAGGTAGGCCGCTTCAGCTTCGTCCATGCGCTTTTGCTCCGCCAACAGGACACCAAGGTCAGAGTAGGCATCCGCGTAGTCCGGCTTGACGGCAAGGACGCTGCGATATGCGGCTTCCGCTTCCTCCGGGCGCTTCTGCTCCCTGAGCAGGCTGCCCAGAGCGGAATATGCCTCGACGCAGTCCGGCTTCGCCTCGATGGCGCGGCGATAGGCGGCTTCGGCCTCTTGCGGACAAGCTTGCGCCTTGAGCAGGTTGCCGAGGTTGGAGTGGGCTTCCGCGTAATCCGGCTGCGCTGCGATGGCACGGCGATAGGATGCTTCGGCCTCGTCGGGGCGCTCCTGGTCTTTCAGCAGAACACCCAGGTTGGAGTGGGCCTCGACGCAATCCGGCTTCAACGCAATTGCACGGCGGTAGGCCGCTTCCGCTTCCTGCGGGCGCTCTGCCTCCTTCAGCAGATTCCCCAGGTTGCAGTAGGCTTCCGGCGCGTCGGGCGCCACCTCAATGGCGCGACGGTAGGCCGCTTCGGCCTCCGGCAGACGAGCTTGCGCCTTGAGGAGGTTGCCGAGATTGGAATGAGCCACCGCGAAGTCCGGCTTCACGGCGACGGCACGACGGTAGGCGGCCTCGGCTGTCGCACCGTCGCCGATTCTGCCGGCAAATACGCCCAGATTGTTCAGCAGGTCATCATTGTCCGGATCGATGGCGAGAGCCTGCCTGACGACTGCCAGCGCTTCGGTGATTTTTCCCTTGCGGTAGAGGGCTGCACTACGGATCAGGAAAGCGGCAACGTCGGCTTTCGCAGACCGCACCGGCGCGCCGGCGCCGGCAGACATCGATGAATCGGCTCGCTCCGCTCCGGCCTTCCATTCCCGCAGCGCCGCCGTCACCCCTGCTACCACGCCCGCCCAGTCCCCGTCGGTCGTCTGGCGGAACAGGCGCATGACACGGGGATACCAGGGAGTATCGGTCCGCTCTTCCAGCCAGCGCCAGTCCGTCTTGTGGTCTGGCAGCAGCACCCAGCAGGATTTGCCCAGCGCACCGGCCAAATGCGCCGCGGCGGTGTCGACGCAGACCAGGAGATCCAGGCTGCCGAGGATCGCAGCGCTGTCCACGAAATCGTCAATCTCGCTGCCGAGGTGCGTCAAGGGCTGAGCGGCCGGCGGCGCGCTGGCCTCTTCTTCGCCGGAACCTTTCTGCAGGCTGACAAAGGCAATGCCGGGGACGGACCAAAGCGGCGCCAGGGTGGCGAGCGAGGGAAGGGATCGGCTGGTGTCATTCCTGTGCGTGGGGCTCCCCTTCCATACCAGACCGACGCGGAGCGCCGCCGGCGGCAAACGCTTGGCCCAGTGCGCGATTCTGCCGGGGTCCGCCGCCAGATACGGAATGGTCGCCGGAATGTTGTCCAGCGTGGTGCCGAAATGCAGCGGCAGGCTCAGCGGATAGCACCAGTAGTCGAACTCTGCCGCCATCTCGGGACGCCAGTCCGAGGTGCTGATCACGCGATCCGCCAGATTCTGTGCGGCAAGCAGTGCCTTCAGGGGCGGCCTGCAGGCCAGTGCGAGATGCCGGACGCCTCGTGCCTTGAGCAGGGGCAGATAGCGTACGAACTGTATTTCATCGCCCAATCCCTGCTCCGGCCAGACCAGCAACGACCGGCCCGCCAGCGGTTCTCCCTGCCATTGCGGGGGCAGCGGTATGCCGTTCGGGTGAGTCGGCGGCGGCGCCATTTTTCGTTCCGTCTTGCCGGGAGCATAACGTGCCTCGAATTCCGTCCAGCCCTCCCGAAGTCGCCCCCGCCTCAGCAGCAAAAGACTGAGATTCCAGCGGGCGTCGGCATGGTCCGGCTTCAGTGCAATGGCGTGACGATAGGCAGATTCAGCGTCCTCCGGACGCTTTTGCGCCTGGAGCAGGTTGCCCAGATTGGAATAGGCATCGACGTAATCCGGTCTCAGGGAAATGGCGCGGCGGCATGCGGCTTCAGCCTCGGCGAAGCGCTTGTCCTCCATGAGCAGAACACTCAGGTTCGAATAGGCTTCCGCGTAATCAGGCTTCACCGCAATGGCGCGAAGGTAGGCGGCTTCGGCCTCGTCAATGCGCTTTTGCGCCTTGAGCAGAACACCCAGGTTCGAGTAGGCCTCCGCGTACTCCGGCTTTGCGGCGATGGCGCGCCGGTAGGCGGCCTCCGCCTCCTGCGGACGCTTCTGAATCTGCAGCAGGTTGCCCAGGTTGGAGTGGGCCTGGGCGTAATCGGGCCTCAGGGCGATGGCCCGGCGGCAAAAGGCTTCGGCCTCATCCGTACGCCGCTGTTCGGTGAGCAGGTTGCCCAGGTTGCAATTGGCGTCTGCCGAGTCTGGGTTCAGCGCGATGGCGCGACGGAAGGCAGCCTCTGCTTCTTCCAGACGCTTGTGCCCCTTGAGCAGGTTGCCCAGGTTGTAGTGGGTCTCGGCGCTGTCCGGCTGTATGGCAAGGGCGCGGCGATACGCGTCCTCGGCCGCTGCCGCATCCCCCAGTGCCGCAGCAAATACGCCATAGTGACTCAACAGAACGGCGTTGTCCGGATCGATGGCGAGACCCTGCGTCGCAACGTCCAGAGCTGCCTGGACCTCTCCCTTGCGGTAAAGCACGGTGCTGCGAGCGATGAGCGCTGCCACATCGGGTGAAGCGGGACGGGCGGACTCCGCTTCGGCGCTCCGGCGCTTGCCCGGTGCCGCGCTGCGGCCCGCCCTGGCAGCGGCTTTCCGGGCCGGAGAGCTGGGGGTCTTGTTCGATCTTGGCATGCGGCAGTCTAGTGTTTCAACATGATTGCGCTGGCTTCGCTTCTCCGGACAACCGTCCTTACATATCGCGGATCAATCCTTCGCCGTATCGTCAGCGCCGACTTTCTGCCGGCGTCAGTTGCCGGCTATGGTCATGCGGTCGACCAGAACGGAGCCTACCTGTTTCGAACCCCTCACCTCGATGTCATTGCCTATGTCGACAATACCGCGCAGCATCTCGCGCAGATTGCCGGCGACGGTGATCTCTTCCACCGGATAGGCGATCTCGCCCTTTTCCACCCAGTAACCCGCCGCACCGCGCGAATAGTCTCCGGTGACGTAGTTCACGCCCTGACCGAGCAGTTCGGTGACCAGCAGGCCGGTGCCCATTTCGCGCAGCAGCCCCTTGAGATCGTGCCGCCCCGGCTGCACCAGCAGATTGTGCGCACCGCCGGCATTGCCGGTGGTCTGCATGCCCAGCTTGCGCGCCGAGTAGGTGGACAGGAAATAGCCTTGCAGCACGCCGTTCTTCACCACCTCGCGATCATGGGTGGCGACGCCGTCGTCATCGAAAGGTGATGACGCGAATGCGCCGCGGATATGCGGCCGTTCGCTGATCTGGACAAAGTCGGGGAAGAGTTGCTGGCCGAGGCTGTCGAGCAGGAAGGATGTCTTGCGATACAGCGAACCGCCTGATATCGCGTGCACGAAACTGCCGATCAGACCGGCCGCCAGAGGCGCTTCGAAGATCACCGGACACTTGCGCGTCTTCAGCTTGCGTCCGCCGAGACGGGACAGCGCACGACGCGCCGCGTAGTCGCCGATGCGCGCGGAATCGGGAAAATCGGCCGCGTTGCGGCGCGTGGCATACCAGTCGTCGCGCTGCATGTCGTCGCCCTCGCCGGCGATCACCGAGCACGAGATGTAATGCCGCGACGTGGCGAAGCCGCCCATGAAACCAAGACTGTTGGCCGACACGAACTGCGCGGTCTGCGCCGAAACGCTGGCGCCTTCGGAATTCTTCACCATGGGGCTGACGTCGAAGGCGGCCTGCTCGCAGCGGCGCGCGATGTCGATTGCCGTCTCCACCGGAATATCCCACGGATGGAACAGATCGAGGTCCATGTTTCCGGTCGCCAGCAATTTGGCGTCGGGCAGCCCGGCGCAATCGTCTTCGGCGGTGAAGCGCGCAATGGACAGCGCGGCATCGACCGAAGCCCTCAGCGCGGCCGGCGAGAAATCGGAACTGCTGGCGTGACCGCGCCGCTGGCCGATGTACACCGTGACGCCGAGGCCCTTGTCGCGGTTGTATTCAATGGTTTCCACCTCCTGCCGGCGCACGCTGACCGACTGACCCAGGCCCTCCGACACATCGACCTCGCAGGCCGTGGCGCCGTTGCTTGCTGCATGATCGAGGACAGCCTGCGCCAATGCGCGCAACGACTCGTGAGAATGAGCAAAACCTTGGGACATGCGGAACCCTTTGAGAGTGAGACGCTGATCGCGAAGCTATAATCATAAC
>Ga0208753_100344_pt1 | contig 20454 bp, 13 predicted proteins | sample LakWasMet37_LOW7_2_FD_183877 | JGI IMG/M metagenome (GOLD analysis project Ga0208753, IMG submission 183877) | Freshwater sediment methanotrophic microbial communities from Lake Washington under simulated oxygen tension - Sediment Metagenome... | ecosystem: Environmental > Aquatic > Freshwater >... | reverse complement strand
TGTTAAAACTGCTCAATCTCAAATTCGGCGCAGTACCGGACTGGGCGGAACAAAAAATAAATGCAGCCGACAAAGATCAGTTAGACCTCTGGGTAGAACGCGTCCTGGCTGTCGATTCGCTAGATAACTTATTCGGTTAATTCTACTTTATTAGATTCCATGAGCACTTTTCAATCATCTGGATGGAGTTGAATTCGCCAGCACTGGATACCGGTTTTCCGACGGGTATGACGAGCCTTGTAGGGTACGCTCTGCGTACCTTATCAATCGCCACGAATTTGAATTATGGTATGCAGAGCGTACCCCACAGGACTGTTGCCGATATAGCCGTCTAAAAAAGTTTGGTTTTCTCATTGTTGCTCTTCGGCATAAAGACACTTGATTAGTAAGCTGCTTCAGCTAGCGCCAATCATACTGGCATGGATGTGAATGGATGACTTGGCATAATGCCTAAATCGGATACGGGCGCCAGGGATAGTCACCCTCCCTGGTTCTAGATTCCGGTATCCATGCCGGAATGACGGAGTTTTTTGCGTTAGCTGAAGCAGCTTTATAATCAGGTAAAGACATCCGCTGTAGGGCGTGTGCCGTGCGCGTCATAGGAACGAACATGGAATAAGTTGAGTGAACTTTCAGCACATGGAAAAATGGAATAAACGACGAGCGCAGTGCGTGTAAACGAGACAATATAATTGCTGAAAGCAGTGCAACCAAGAGAGTAAAAAATGCATAGCATAATGGTTTGGAGAAATAGCGTCTGTTTTAGTTTGTTCAGTTCGTTGCAAATAGTTGCAGGGCGGCTTAGCGACAGCAAGCCGCCCCATACGCACGATGCCGATGCCAGCCCGTCTCGGTTGCGTTGTCTTGCCTGTCGGCGAACCCCTCCGGCGGTGTTGCGCCAAGCCGGATGGATACTCGTCATGCTGTTGTCCGTTTTTCCCGCATCGTCTGCACTGGCGGCTGCCTGTAGTTCGGCGGCGACCGGCAACTGGAGCGCTCCGGCCACCTGGAGCAGCTGCAGCGGGGGCGTTCCGGGCGCTACCGATACTGTGACCGTTAATTCCACCCATACCGTTACTTTGACGGCGAACGCCGCCGCCGCCGGCATCACGATTAACGCTGCTACCGCCGCAAACGGCATCACCCTTAGCGGCTTCACGTTAAACGTCAATGGCGCTATCACCATGACTGCGCCGTCATCCAACAGCGTTACATCTACTTTCAATGTCGGCGCAGGAACGCTCACTGCCGCTTCCATCACTATTAACGGTCGCAGTAGTAGTAGGGTTGCCCTAATGACTGTGAGTAGCGGCACCATCACCACTACCGGCAGCATTAACTTTGCCGGCACCTCGAGTAATGCGCGATTCACCTCCACCGGTGCCAGCACGGTAAACGTTGGCGGAAATTTTGGCAGCGGCGGCACGCTTGCGGGCGGTACCGGAACTATCAATTTCAACGGCGGCGCGGCGCAAACCATAGGGGCTTATACCACCTACAATAACGTTACCATCAACAATAGTGCCGGCGGGGTGGCATTGGCGGGATCGGTCACAATAGGCGGTACGTTGACTGTTACGCGCGGCACTTTCAGCGTAGGAACTGCCAACTTTCAAGTCAATGGACCTACTAACATCGGCGACGGTACGCTCGTCGCGACCCTCAACCAGTCATCGGCAACCGGAACAGCGGTTTTTGTTGGACTTGTGACCGTATACCCCAGTAGTAGCTGGACTAATACGTCCAATGAGTCGGTGACGTTTCGCGGCGGCATCACCAGCAACGGAACCTTTAGTGCGGGGACGGCAACCCAAACTTTTAGTACCAACAGCCAAGCGATTGGCGGCAGCAGCGCCATAACGATTCAGCGTGTCACCGTGACCGGGTCCGGGGTGGCGCTCACCAATAATGGCACGTTGACCGTCGCGACGGCCTTGGGCGGCACTGGCGGACTGACCAACAGCAGCGTCGGCACATTGAATATAGACGGCACGTCCTCGGTTGCCACGATCGCCAATGCAGGCGTTGCTAACATCAGCGGCTCAGGCGCAATTACCACGGCCACTCTTACCAACACAGGAACGCTCAATCTCAGCGGCACAAACACAATTACCGCTATTACCAACAGTAGCGGCGGCACATTGAACGTCAGTAGCACGGCGTCCATCACTACGCTTACGGCCAATGCTTCAGGCAATACGGTCAATTACACCGGCGCGGCCCAGACCGTAAAAGCGACGACCTATCATCATCTTAACCTCGGCGGCAGCGGCGCGAAGGCTATGGCAACCAGCACGGTCAATGGCAACTTCAGCTTGACGGGTACCGCCGCCAACGCACCTTCCGGCGCGCTTACAGTGAGAGGGGATTTTACTATTGGCGCCGGTACGACGTTTACTGCGGGAGCGCTCTCCCATTCTGTCGGCGGAAACTGGAGCAACAGCGGCACGTTTACCGCCGGTACCGGCACCGTAACCTTTAACGGCACGGCACAACAAACATTCACCGGCGCGACTACCTTTGCCAATCTGACGCTGAACAATGCAGCCGGCTTTGCCATTAATAACAACATGACGGTAAGCACGGTGTTGACACTGACCAGCGGCGGCGTCACTACCAGCGGCAATACGCTGGTCGCTTCAGCAAATTGTCCGGGCAGCATCAGTCGCACCAACGGTTATGTTATCGGCAATCTGCAACTGACGATACCTACGACCAATCCGGTGACATGCAGTTATCCGGTGGGCGATAGCATCGGCTATGCCCCCATCAGTATCGCCAAAACTGGGACAAACACAGGCACGCTGACAGGCCGGGTCGATAGCGGAGATCATCCCGACGGTTCCGCCGCCGTTGGAATCAACCAGCTAAAAAACGCCAATCACTACTGGACTCTGACCGCAGGAACCCTGTCTTCGGCGACTTACACCGCAACTTTCCAGTTTTGCGCCACCGGCGCCTGCGTCATCCCAACGGAAGTCGACAGCGGGGCCGTGACCGGCAATTTCATCGTGACGAAAAAATCAGGCACTTGGTCAAGTCAGACAGTGGGTACAAAAACCGCCACTTCGACACAGGCCACCGGCTTGACGAGTTTCGGCATATTCGAGGTGGGCGAAATGGTGACCACTGAATGTGTCAGCCAAGCTACCGGTAACTGGAATGCGTCGAGCACCTGGACGAGTTGTCGAGGCGGCATACCGCTTACCGGCGACAATGCGACAATTGCTAACGGCCATAATGTGACGCTGAATGTCAACACGCCCACTCTGAATTCCTTAGCCATCAATTCCGGCGGCACCTTGACCAACACCGGCAGCAACACCATCACGCTTAGCAACGCTATGCTCAATGCCGGAACCTATTCCGGCGGCAGCGGCGCTGTTATCGTGCCAAGCACTTTCACCAACACCGGGAGTTATTCTGCGGGCAGCGCCACTACTACGCTGTCAGGCAATTTCAGCAATAGCGGCACGTTTACGGCCGGCACCGGGACTTGGGCGTTTTCGGGCAGTTCGGCGCAGTCGATCGCCGGCGTCACCGGTTTTTATAATTTGACGGTTAACAACGCCAGCGGCATAAGCCTAAGCGATAGCGTCAGTGTGAGCCATTTGCTGACGCTGACCAGCGGTAATATCACCACGGGAGCCAACAGTATCAGCGTTTTGACAGCCACTTGTCCCGGCAGTATCAGCCGCGCCAGCGGTTTTGTCATCGGCAAGCTGCGCTTAACCTTTCCCACCGCCTCGACTGCATGCACCTACTATGTGGGTAGCGGCACAACCTATGCGCCGATCGGCGTCACCTTAACAGGCGGCGGGACGCTCACCGGTAGCACGACCGGTAACGAACATCCGCAGGTTGCCAATTCCGGGATAGACTCCGCCCTGGATGTTAATCGTTATTGGAGCTTGTGGTCGAGCGGCGATACGGTGAATGCCAGTAGCTACAGCCCGACGTTCAATTTCAATGCCGGCGATGCGGATGCTCTCGCCACGCCGACCCGTTTCGTCGTCGGCAAATATACCGGTTCTAGCTGGTCGCTAATTACGCCGTCGAGTGGGTCGGCGCTCGCCACTTCGACAGCCGTTTCGATTACCGCTGCCATTACGTCGCCAACCGATTTTATTTCGGGCGAGGCTGTCTTCGTGTGTTCTGTGCCGTCGGGAAGTCCGGCGGGCACGACTTGCGTTTGCGATAACTTTACTCGTACTATTCTCAATCCTTCGACGATTTACAGTGGCAACTGGCAGGTGAGTTCGAGCGGAATCCATGCTTTTTTGCCGCAAATTGTCAATGGCAGGCTGCGCCTGACCGACAACAATAGCAGTGAGTCGATTGCCGCAACGGGGCCGGGCACTTTTCCCGCCGCCGGTAATAGGGTGACCGCCGAGTTTAAGCATTACGCCTACGGCGGTTCAGGTGGAGACGGTCTTGCGCTTACCCTGTCGGACTCGACCATAACAGCGGTGCCGGGCGCATTCGGCGGCTCGCTCGGCTACGCCCAGAAGTCCAACCCAGGCTCGGACTGCACGACGACGGGAGGGTGTCCTGGGTTTGCCGGTGGCTGGATCGGCATTGCGATCGACGAGTTTGGCAATTTCTCGGTTAATAGCGAAGGCCGTACCGGCGGTTCAGCGCCAGGCTTGTCCGCCGATTCGGTTGCGGTCCGGGGTTCGGGTTCGGGGCAAACCGGTTATCCCTATCTTGGCGGCACGTCTACATTGAGTCCGGCGATCGACAGGCCTTCTCCCGCAACAGACGGCTTCGGCCATCTCTACCGCCTGACTGTGGATGCGCGGTGTTATCAAGCCGATACAATTAGCGCCGACGTTACCTGTAACAACCCGACCCTGGCCAAGACCGCGCTGGTTACAGTCGAACGCGACACTACCGGTACCGGCAGCAGTTACGCGACATTGCTGGGGCCATTCGATGCCTATACGGTCAATCCGTCGCAGGCCAACGTGCCGACTAATTGGCAGCTTTCTTTCACCGGTTCGACCGGCGGCTCGGCGAATATTCATGAAATCAGCGGTATGAAGGTCTGCGCCCAAACTTACACGCCGCCGGCCGGTTACCGGATTCTGGTTGATAACTTTTCACCCACCACCTGCGCTAGCGATCCGCAACCAACGGTGACGATCAGTGCGTTCGATAGCAACAACAATATAATTACTGCTTATGCCAATACCGTGAATCTTTCCGCCACGCTGTCAGGCGGCGGCGCATCCAGTGCCACATGGACTTCTCAAGCAACCAACCAGGGAACTTTTGACAGCGTCAACAAGCGTTACACTTTCGCCGCTGGGGACAACGGCGTGGCGAAATTCACTCTGTCCGACGCTACCGCGCAGAACGTTTATGTCACTGTCAGCGAATATCTCGGTACGCTTAATTCGACGCTGGGAACGCCGGTGCAATACAGCAGCGGGGTTGCTTCTTTCGTCGTTGACATTCCTCCCGCCGAGGCGCTGGGTAGCGGCGTGGTTGCGGGTCGGGCTCATTTGATGCAGATAAGGCGTAACACCGCTGTTTGCGGCGGGGGAGCCGATGCAAGCTATACGGGAACCAAGCCGCTGGATGGCTGGTATAATCCAGCGCTGTCCGATCACCCGACTGGCGCAGTCGCGCCGCAAATTTGCGCACCGGTTTCAGGCGTTTGCCAGCCTTCCTATGTAACCGGCAGTTGCCAGACCTTGTCGATTGCCGCCCCCGCATTGTCGTCGTCCAGCAATAATCTCAGTCTGAGTTTTACGGGCGGCGTTGCTAACTTTTGCCTGGTCACCGCTGATGTCGGCAAGTATACGATCAACCTGCGCGACGATACCACGGTACCGGCTTCGCCGGTGTATGGCGCTTCGGCTACTTTGACGGCGAGGCCATTCGCGGTGGCCGTTTCAAACATCGTTCAAGGAGCGATCTCCAATCCTGGCAGCAACACCCCGAGCGGCACTTTTTTCGCCAAGGCAGGTTCCAGCTTCCAGGCTACGGTCGGCGGTTATCTTTGGGATACTGCGGGCGATGCCAATGGAGACGGCCTACCGGAGAGCGGCGCTACGTTAACGCAAACGATCGGCTCCGGGATTGCCCCCTCTTACGCCGATACGGTTGTCTTGTCCGCCACTACGCCATTCGCCCCGGCGACATTATTAGACACCCCGGCAGGAACCGGTACTGGGGGGGCATTGTCCAATGGCAGCAATGGCAGCGTGACAATCACCGGAGGCAGCGCCACACCTTCGACATTAAGTTATTCCGAGGTCGGCAGCTTTACGCTAAAGGCGGAGCCCTCTACAAACTATCTTAATTCCGGGATTGACCTTAGCCCTCGGGTCGCGATCTTCTCTCAACCCGACTACACTTTTCAAAGCGCCTTAGTGGGGCGATTTATTCCCGATCATTTTCTTTTGTTATCAGCAATATCAAGCGCCGTCTGCACCACGCACCCGGCGGCATACACAAACTACACACCAACCGATTTTACCTATTTTGGTCAAGACGGTTTCACGACGACATTCACGCTTACGGCGGTAAATGCCAACGGCATTCAGACGAACAATTATGAAGGCGATGGCAGTAGCAGCACCAGTTGGGCCAAGCTGCCGCTGACTGCCTGGGGCGAGGCGCCAGCCTCTGCAAGCCTCCCCGGTTATGGTTTTGCAGCCGGTATATGGTCGCCATTGCAACCCACTGGTGCGGTTCTTGCCGGCAGTGCCACTCAGCCGATAGCAACAAATTTGAACAACTGGGTGTCAGGTAGTGCGACGGTCACGGCCAAACACCAGGTCATCCGGCCAACCAGTCCTGCGGTTCCAACTACGGTGGAGGTGACCGCATTGCCGGTTGATTCGGATGGCGTAACCATGACGGCGGCAACCACGCTGGTCACGGCTACGCCGTTGCGTTACGGGCGGCTGTCTTTGCAGAATGCCTATGGCTCTGAATTACTGGACTTGCCGATACCGGTTGAGGCGCAGTACTGGCATGAATACGGTTATTACACTGCCAATACGGACGACAGTTGTACCGCTTTTGATGCTTCCAGTATCAGTATGGGTAATTACCTTCAAAATTTGAACGCATGTGAAACGCAATTTTCACCTGCGGGAAGTTTGACTATGTCCGGTGGGATACTCAGTCCCGGTCTGAATTTGACAGCGCCTGGGGTGGGTAACACCGGTAGTGTGGATTTAACGCTGAATATCGGCAGCATTGCGAGCGGTAATACTTGTATCACGGCGACAGAAGCCGCAGCTACGCCTGCTAACAGTTCATGGTTCGGGGCGAATCCTACTGCCCAAGCCACCTTCGGCATCTACAAGGGCAACAGTAGATTTATTTATATCCGTGAGCTTTACTAACTGATGTTACGCATGCTCATAATAAAAAGCGTAGTCCACGAAAAAAACGAAAATAGTTAAAACACATCAGAACGTTGCGAGGCAGACCTTTCAGGTTTTAAAAAACCTGGAAGGTCTGCCTATCGTCCTGCTTCTTGCCCAACGCCAGGCCAGGGACTGTCGGAATGACGACACATCCCATAAATACTTGTGTAACACGAAGTTTCACCTCCCTGTGTCTGGGTTCCGGCATAACCCACAGGGAGGTGGGGAATGCAGATATTGCAGGAGCAAATATCTGTCCCTGCCAGAACGACGGCATCCCACAGACCTGGGTGTATGACGTAAGGAGCTTGTCTTGGGAGTCTGTGAAGGAATGCCGGGTATGCCGCCGTCAGCGAGAAACCTACAGCGGATGTTTTTTCGTGCTTTTCGTGGACAATGCGTAACATCAGTTACTAAACTGGATTTTTCCTGCAAACTGGTAAATGCTTGGGCTTTTGCCAGTAATTCGTCATCTAAAACGATGGTCGTTCTCATGCTTATTTCCTGAAAAATAGTTATTGAATAATGCGCTTTTTTTGTGTATTTAGGCAAAATACTCTATTTAACGTTTCCTGAACTTCGCTGCTCAAAATCAAAATTGAGTTGGCCTGAATAAGGCAGATTGAGGTATTAAATATTAGTTGGGAGAAAATGGATTTTAGTCCGGAGTATCCAAATTTGCTGTTGGATAAATGCTCAATTAAACTAGCCCCAACGGAGAATAATAATTAAACAAAAGGCGTGGGCCGGCAATTCCGGCACAAAGAACACGCGGCTTTCTCTGGGTTTGTATCCAGTTTATTGGGTTCGCGTATTTTATATTTTTCATGCGATATGCTTGAAAAGCATGATCGATAAGGAGAATAGCCATGGCACAAAAAAATGATTATTTGAAAAGTCAGGTCGGCAATAAAGCTGTTTCCTCTATTATTCAGGGCATCGATCGCGATGTGGAGCGGGGAGAGGATGCGTTGATGTTGGGACTCTGCATCGTCATGTTATCTTCCACTTTCGCACCTGTAGCGCCGCCGAGCATTCTTTTGCCTCTGGTGGCGCTTACTTTTGCCGTTTCTTCAGGTTTTGCCCGAATCAATTACCACAACATGGAGCGAAAGCTCATGGAGTCGATGGCTCAGCTTGAAGGGCATGATAAAGTCATTCTGCATCCGATTGCCGCTGTCTTTACCGACTGTCCGATGCATTCTTTGGCGGAGTCGTTTAATCCGTTAAAGAATCTGAAACGGACCTGGAAAAGTGCGTTGGGCGGAATCCTGATTAATCCGCTATGGATGCCCATTTTTTACGTGATGGGTATGCAAATCATTGAAGAAAAAAATCTCGGCACTTTGAATCGGGCTATTATCGGTGTTGAGCAAAAGATCTCATCTTTGTCCTCTTTGGTTTAGCAGCGGCTGGGTTGAACCGCATTAAGCTTATCCAGCGCAAAACGGGCTTTGCAATGGGCCTGGTGCTTCGGGTTTAAAAAATTGTTAATGACCCAATCCGCATAATCTCGTAAAATTACCCCAGTTTTGTTTTTTTACAACGGGATGAGTCCGTAAGGGTTCATCCCGTTTTGCACATTTGAGGTGACGTGTTTGACTAGGTCTGCTTTATTGGTTTTAGAAGATGGGACGGTTTTTAACGGTGTAGCCATTGGTGCAGATGGGTGTTCCGTGGGCGAGGTGGTTTTTAATACGGCGATGACCGGGTATCAGGAGATTTTGAGCGACCCGTCTTATGCCCGGCAAATTGTGACGTTAACCTATCCGCACATTGGTAATGTCGGTACGACTGGCGAAGACGACGAGTCTACCGGTGTTTTTGCCAGCGGTTTGGTGATCAGGGATTTGCCGTTGCTGGTCAGTAACTGGCGTAGCGAAAAAACGTTGCAGCAATATTTGATTGATAATAACGTTGTCGCTATTGCCGATGTCGATACCCGGCAATTAACCCGGATTTTGCGTGACAAAGGTGCGCAACGCGGCTGTATTATGGCGGGCGAGTCGCTTGATCTGGACGCAGCAAAAAAAGCGATTGAAGACTTTCCAGGGTTAAAGGGCATGGATCTGGCTAAGGAAGTCACTGTCGATCAGCCTTATGAATGGACTGAAAATATCTGGCATTTGCAGCATGGGCATAGGCAAGCTGAGAATCTGACCAAGCACGTTGTGGCTTATGATTTTGGCGTTAAACGCAACATTCTCAGGCTACTGGCTAATCGCGGTTGCCGCGTTACCGTTGTTCCTGCAACAACGCCAGCAGAAACAGTATTGGCAATGAATCCTGATGGGGTTTTTCTGTCTAATGGCCCCGGCGATCCTGAGCCGTGTACGTATGCGATAGAGGCTATCAAAACAATTCTGGAAAAGAAGATTCCGGTATTCGGTATTTGCTTGGGGCATCAGTTGTTGGCTTTGGCCAGCGGCGCGAAAACCGAGAAAATGAAATTCGGCCATCATGGCGCCAATCATCCGGTTCAGGAAATAGCTACGGGCCGGGTCATGATCAGCAGCCAGAATCACGGCTTTGCGGCTAATGAAGCCAGTCTGCCTGACAATGTCGTACCGACTTACCGGTCATTATTCGACGGCAGCTTGCAGGGTATCAAGCGCACCGATTGCCCTGCGATGAGTTTTCAGGGTCACCCTGAAGCAAGTCCCGGTCCTCATGATGTGGAGTCTTTATTCGATGATTTTATTGAGATGATGGAACAAGTAAACAAGTAATCAGCAGAGCAAATCAACAAAATGCCAAAAAGAACCGACATAAAATCGATTTTATTACTGGGGGCGGGCCCCATTGTTATTGGTCAAGCCTGTGAGTTTGATTATTCAGGCACGCAAGCCTGTAAAGCGCTACGGGAAGAAGGTTATCGCGTTATTTTGGTGAACTCCAATCCGGCGACGATTATGACCGATCCGGATATGGCGGATGCGACCTATATCGAGCCTATCGATTGGCAAACCGTAGAAAAAATCATTGCAAAAGAACGCCCCGATGCGATCTTGCCGACCATGGGCGGACAGACTGCGTTGAATTGCGCGCTGGATCTTGACGCCAACGGCGTTTTGGAAAAATACGGCGTCGAGATGATCGGCGCTACTAAAGAAGCGATTAATAAAGCCGAAGACCGCGAGCTGTTCAATCAGGCGATGCGGAAAATCGGTTATGAAGTGGCAAAATCAAAAACCGCGCATACTATGGAAGAGGCGTTGTCGGCGCAGCAGGAAGTGGGCTATCCGACCGTTATCCGTCCTTCATTTACGATGGGCGGCAGCGGCGGCGGCATCGCTTATAACAAGGAAGAGTTTGTTGAAATCTGCGAACGCGGCCTGTATTTATCGCCGACCAACGAGCTGCTGATTGAAGAGTCGGTGCTGGGTTGGAAAGAATACGAAATGGAGGTGGTGCGTGATTCCAAGGACAACTGCATTATCGTCTGTTCGATTGAAAACTTCGATCCTATGGGGGTGCATACCGGCGACTCCATTACCGTAGCGCCTGCGCAAACGTTAAGCGATAAGGAATATCAGATTTTGCGTAACGTCTCTTTGGCGATCTTGCGTGAGATCGGCGTCGATACCGGCGGTTCTAACGTGCAGGTTGCCATTAATCCGAAAGACGGACGGATGATCATTATCGAGATGAATCCCCGCGTATCGCGGTCGTCTGCGTTGGCGTCCAAGGCAACCGGTTTCCCGATTGCCAAAGTGGCGGCGAAACTGGCGGTGGGTTACACGCTGGATGAGTTGAAGAACGAAATTACCGGCGGCGCAACACCGGCATCGTTTGAGCCGACGATCGATTATGTCGTCACCAAGGTGCCGCGTTTTACCTTTGAAAAATTTCCGCAAGCGGATGATCGTTTGACTACTCAGATGAAATCTGTCGGTGAAGTCATGGCTATCGGCCGGACTTTTCAGGAATCATTGCAAAAAGCCTTACGCGGCTTGGAAATCGGCATCAGCGGTCTTGATGAAGTTATCGATTTGAGCCGGGGAGATGCTCGGGAAAAAATGCAGCGTGAAATGCGCCATCCGGGGCCGGATCGTTTGCTGTATGTCGCCGATGCCTTCCGTAGCGGTATGAGTCTGGGCGATGTGCATGAGGCCAGTAAAATTGACCCGTGGTTTTTGGCGCAGGTTGAGGATTTGGTCATTACTGAAAAATCTTTATCGACTAAAACCTTGTCGACCTTGAAAGAAGGCGAGCTGTATAAATTAAAACGCAAGGGTTTTTCCGATCTGCGATTGGCTAAACTGCTGGATACCTCCGAGTCTGAAGTACGCAACGTGAGGCATAAACAGAATATTCGGCCGGTTTACAAGCGTATTGATTCCTGTGCGGCGGAGTTTTCATCCGACACGGCGTATTTGTATTCGACTTACGAACAGGAATGCGAGGCGAGGGTTTCCGACAGGGATAAAATCATTATTCTCGGCGGCGGGCCTAACCGTATCGGGCAAGGTATCGAGTTCGATTATTGCTGCGTACATGCCGCATTGGCATTGAGGGAAGACGGCTACGAAACCATCATGATCAATTGCAACCCGGAAACGGTTTCTACCGATTTCGATACCTCGGATCGCTTGTATTTTGAGTCGTTAACGTTGGAAGATGTGCTGGAAATTGTTCATATTGAACAACCCAAAGGCGTGATTGTGCAATATGGCGGCCAAACGCCGCTAAAGCTGGCGCGCGCATTGGAAGCGGCGGGCGTGCCCATTATCGGTACTTCGCCTGACTCGATTGATTTGGCTGAGGACCGTGAGCGTTTCCAAAAGTTGCTGGAAAGACTGAATTTAAAACAGCCGCCCAATGCAACGGCCCGTTCCGTCGAGCAGGCGATTAATGCGGCAAAAGAGCTGGGTTATCCTTTGGTCGTTCGTCCTTCCTATGTTTTAGGCGGTCGGGCCATGGAAATCGTTTTTAATGAAGAGGGCTTGCAGCGTTATATGAAAGAGGCTGTTAGTGTGTCCAACGATTCGCCGGTGTTGCTGGATCGTTTCTTGGACGATGCTGTCGAAATGGATGTTGATGCTATTTATGACGGAGAGCAAGTGTTGATTGGCGGTTTGATGGAACATATCGAACAGGCCGGCGTACATTCGGGGGATTCCGCGTGTTCGTTACCACCGTATGAGTTAGCGCCGGACATTCAAAATAAATTGCGCGAACAAGTAACGAAGATGGCTGAAGCTCTGGGCGTGGTGGGATTGATGAATACCCAGTTTGCTATTCAGGGTGAAGATATTTACGTGCTTGAAGTTAATCCACGGGCTTCGCGTACAGCGCCTTTTGTATCTAAAGCAACCGGTTACCCGCTGGCTAAAATTGCCGCGCGTTGCATGGTCGGGCAAACTTTAGCGCAACAAGGCATTACCAAAGAGCGCATTCCTGATTATTTTTCGGTTAAAGAAGCGGTGTTTCCGTTTGTTAAGTTTCCAGGCGTTGATCCTTTATTAGGGCCTGAAATGAAATCAACCGGAGAAGTGATGGGGGTGGGGAAAACCTTCGGTGAAGCGTTTGCTAAATCCCAACGCGCGGCCGGTGTCAATTTGAATCACAGCGGCAAAGTGTTGATCAGTATTCGTGATGCGGATAAAGCCAAAGCGCCTGACGTTGCCAGAATGCTGGTCGATAAAAAATATGAAATAGTCGCTACCGGCGGTACCGCAAGGTTTCTTAAAGATGCGGGCATTCCTTGCGAAGTGGTATATAAGGTTAACGAAGGTCGCCCTAACACAGTTGATATGATTAAAAATGATCAAATTCAACTGATTATTAATACAACGGAAGGCGCTAAAGCAATTGCGGATTCATTTACCATGCGCAGGGAAGCCCTGCAGCACCGCGTAACTTATTACACGACAATGGCCGGAGCAAGAGCGGCCTGTTACGCGCTGGGTGAGTTGGATGCGGGCGATGTAAATTGCTTGCAGGATCTGCATAAGAGCCTGGGTTGAGGTAAGGCTAAGGGCGGCGATTTTCGCCCTTAGCCCTTAGCCTTTCGCCTAAAAATAATTATTGGAGTTTTAAAAATGCATAAAGTACCTCTCACCGTAAAAGGTGCGGAAAAATTACGTGCCGAATTGGAAGAATTAAAGTCGGTGGTGCGCCCGCGTATCGTTGCATCGATTGCGACGGCTAGAGCGCACGGCGATTTGAAAGAAAATGCCGAATATCACGCTGCGAAAGAGCAGCAAAGCTTCGCTGAAGGGCGTATTTCTGAAATTGAAGGCAAGCTATCTAACGCGCAAATTATTGACGTTACCAAGGTGGATGCCAATGGCAAGGTGGTATTTGGTGCGACGGTGGAAATAGAGGATATTGATGCCGAGAGAACGGTGACCTATCAGATTGTTGGAGAAGATGAGGCTAATATCAAGGAAGGTCGTATTTCAATCGGTTCGCCAATTGCCAGGGCTTTGATCGGAAAAGAGGTTGAAGACGTTGTCACGGTAAAAGCACCGGGCGGCAATGTCGATTATGAAATTATTTCGATTGAATATATTTAAGTTTTAAGGGCTAAAGGCTAAAGGCTAAAGGAGGCGTGTTTATTCCCTTTTGCCTTTTGCCTTGTACCTTTGGCCTTGTTTATTTATCAGGGTTTAATCTGTAAATAACCGCAATTTGTCCAATACTCTGAATGAGTTCAGCTCCGGTGTCAGTGCAGATTTTCTCGCTGATCAGTTTACGATCTTCCCTTTCGGCGCGTATTCGCACTTTGATCAGCTCGTGGCTGTTAAGTGCCAGTTCAATTTCTGCCAGCACCGCGGCTGTAAGTCCTGATTGGCCAATCATAATGACAGGCTTTAAGCTGTGCGCTTGAGCCCGGAGTTTTTTCTTATCTGCAGAGTTCACTCTTTAATTCCTAAATCAAAATCCTAAATTTTACACTAAAATACAGTTATGGGACGAAGTAAAAGCAGCAGTCGTTGGATGCAGGAGCATTTTGATGACGAATACGTCAAAATGGCGCAAGCTCAGGGCTATCGCTCGCGCGCGGTTTTTAAATTGAAAGAAATTCAGGATAAAGATCAGCTTATCAAGCCGGGAATGAATATTGTCGATTTGGGCGCGGCGCCCGGCGGATGGTCTCAGTTTGCACGGCAGATTGTCGGAAAAAAAGACAAGATTATCGCGTTGGATATTTTAGCGATGGATCCATTGGAGGGTGTTGATTTTATCCAGGGCGATTTTCGCGAGCAAGCCGTTCTGGATCAATTGTGCGCTGCTCTTGACGGAGCTCCGATTAATCTGGTGATGTCGGATATGGCACCCAATATGAGCGGCAATAAGGGCGTGGATCAGCCTCGATCGATTTATTTGGGAGAGTTGGCATTGGAGACGGCCAAGACTGTGTTGGCAAAAGACGGGGTTTTTCTGGTTAAGCTATTTCACGGGGCCGGTTTTGAGGATTTTCATAGGGAAGTTCAGCAGTCTTTTGCAAAAGTGGCTATCAGAAAGCCCAAAGCATCAAGGCCGCGAAGCAATGAAGTTTATATTTTAGCTAAAGGCTTTAAATAATCTTATGTGGCCCTAATATCTGTGAGACGAGATGCCCGGTATGATGGAGTCGTATTTTTCATGTACGGGCGAACCGGATAAATAACGACAGTCAGGAAAGTTAACTCCTGATATAATCACTTAGTTTTTAAATCAAGAGCCATTCAGGCCCAGGGTGTGTAAATTGAACGATATGATGAAAAATATAATCCTATGGGTCGTCATTGCAGTTGTATTGATGTCCGTCTTTAATAATTTCGGCCCGCAAAATGACAGGGCTGATTCGTCGATGTCTTATTCGCAATTTATCGAGTCGGTAAAAGCGGGTCAAGTTCAGCAAGTGATGATTGAAGACAATATTATCAAAGGCAAGATGCAGGGTGGTCAGATATTCAAGACTTATGCGCCTTCGGATCCCCATTTAGTCGACGATTTGTTGGCAAATGGCGTTGAAATCAAGGCCGTTCCACCTGAGCAGCCTTCTATGCTAATGCAGTTGCTGGTTTCTTTTGGGCCTATGTTATTGCTTATTGCGGTGTGGGTTTTCTTCATGCGGCAAATGCAAGGTGGCGGCGGTGGCGGTCGCGGCGCAATGAATTTTGGTAAAAGCAAAGCCCGAATGCTCGAAGAAGACCAGATTAAGGTCACTTTTGCTGACGTGGCGGGCTGCGACGAAGCTAAAGAAGAAGTTGTCGAAATGGTCGACTTTCTTAAAGATCCGGCAAAATACCAAAAATTAGGCGGCAAGATTCCTCGCGGCGCGTTGATGATTGGCCCTCCGGGAACAGGGAAAACCTTGCTGGCCAGAGCTATTGCCGGTGAAGCCAAAGTGCCGTTCTTCACTATTTCCGGTTCGGATTTTGTTGAAATGTTTGTCGGTGTGGGTGCATCCCGCGTGCGCGACATGTTTGAGCAAGCTAAAAAACACGCGCCTTGCATTATTTTTATAGATGAAATCGATGCGGTGGGCCGTCAGCGCGGCGCCGGTTTGGGTGGCGGTAATGATGAGCGTGAGCAGACATTAAACCAATTGTTGGTTGAGATGGATGGCTTTGAGGGTAACGAAGGTATCATCGTTATTGCTGCGACAAATCGTCCTGATGTATTGGATAAGGCGTTATTGCGTCCAGGCCGATTTGATCGTCAGGTAACGGTAGGTCTGCCGGATGTCAAAGGGCGCGAGCAGATTCTTGCGGTACATGTTAAAAAAGTGCCGATTGCCGATGATGTTGAAGTTAAGTATATAGCGCAAGGTACGCCAGGTTTTTCCGGAGCCGATTTGGCTAATTTGATTAACGAAGCCGCTTTATTCGCCGCCAGAATGAATAAGCGCGTGGTTAATATGGCTGATCTGGAAAAAGCCAAGGATAAATTGATTATGGGGGTTGAAAGAACCTCCATGGTCATGAATGAGAAAGAAAAGAAGATGACTGCTTATCATGAAGCAGGGCATGCGATTGTCGGCAAGCTGGTTCCTGAACATGATCCCGTCTACAAAGTTAGCATTATGCCTAGGGGGCGTGCGCTGGGTATTACCATGTTTTTGCCTGAGCGGGATCAGTACAGCGCCAGTAAGCAAAAATTGGACAGCATGATTTCCAGTTTGTACGGCGGACGCATTGCCGAGGAAGTGGTTTTTGGTCGGGAACAAGTGAGTACCGGTGCATCTAACGATATTGAGCGCGCTACCGAGTTGGCCAGAAATATGGTGACAAAATGGGGCTTTTCTCAGCGTCTGGGACCCTTGTCATACAGTGAAGAAGAAGGCGAAGTCTTTCTGGGACGGTCGGTAACGCAACATAAAACGGTTGCCGAGGAGACTTCTCATACCATTGATGAAGAGATTCGCTCTTTCATTGACCGGAATTACGAGCGCGCCGAAACAATTCTAAAAGAGAACATAGATATTCTTCATGCTATGGCGGAGGCGTTGATGAAGTATGAGACTATCGATAAATATCAGATTGAGGATTTGATGGCTCGTAAACCGGTAAGGACTCCGCAGGGCTGGGATGATAAGCCTCCTTCTTCCCATGGTGATGTCATAACGGATGATGTTAAGAGCAAGGATGATATAAAAAATGAAAAATCAATTGGCGGGACTGCAGAGCAAAGCTGAGGACTCCCTGAATTGACACTAAAGGAGAGGCGTAATGTCTCTCCTTTTTTTATGTAATTTATAAAGGGCGGGCGGAAACAGTAAGCTGTTATCTTTAGCCTTTTACCTGTTTTTAGATTTTAGAGCTATGATAAAAAAATACTTTGGAACTGATGGTATCAGAGGAAAGGTGGGTGAACATCCAATAACAGCGGATTTTTTCTTAAGGCTGGGTTGGGCCGCAGGGCGAGTGTTTGCGAATGAAGGGCATGGTTTTGTCCTGGTTGGTAAGGATACGCGCATTTCGGGCTATATGTTTGAATCTGCATTAGAGGCTGGGTTGACCGCTGCGGGCGTCGATACGCGCTTGTTAGGGCCTATGCCGACGCCGGGGATAGCTTATTTAACACGTACTTTAAGGGCGCAGGCCGGTATTGTCATTAGCGCCTCTCATAATCCCTATTATGATAATGGCGTTAAGTTTTTCTCGGTTCAGGGGACGAAATTACCGGATGAAATAGAGCAAAAAATTGAAGAATACATTGATTCGCCGATGACAACGGTAGAATCGTCGAAGTTGGGTAAGGCGAAGCGGTTGGTTGATGCTCCCGGTCGTTATATTGAATTTTGCAAGGCCAGCGTGCCGACTCGACTTGATTTTAGCGGTATGAGGATCGTCATTGATTGTGCGCATGGAGCGACTTACCATATAGCGCCGCATGTATTTAGCGAAGTAGGTGCCGAGGTCGTTACGACTGGGGCGGAACCGGACGGACTTAATATTAATGATGAGTGTGGTGCAACTAAGCCGGAAAAGTTAGCTGCAACAGTTTTATCTTATCGTGCCGATTTAGGTATTGCCTTGGACGGTGATGGCGACCGATTGGTGATGGTCGATCACAAAGGCGAAATAGTTGATGGCGACGAGCTCATTTATATAATTGCCAAGGCAAGATTGGATGCGGGGTTAATGTCCGGGCCTGTCGTAGGTACTTTAATGACAAATCTGGGCATGGAGCATGGCTTGAAGAAGTTGGGGCTCACTCTGCTTAGAGCTAATGTGGGTGACCGGTACGTCATGGAAATGCTGACGGAGCATAAAGGGATTTTAGGTGGCGAAAATTCCGGCCATATCATTTGCCTGGATAGAACAACAACGGGTGATGGCATTATTGCCGCCCTGCAGATTATGGCGGAAATGCAAAGTAGTGGTAAAAATTTACATGAATTAAAATCCGGGATGCAAAAATACCCGCAAGTCCTGGTGAATGTTAAGACTGATAAGAAAATAAATCCCGAGGCGGATGAGCGTATACAAAAAGCAGTGAAAGCTATCGAAAAGAAACTAGGGGATACTGGCCGGGTATTGCTTAGAGCTTCGGGAACAGAGCCATTAATTCGTGTAATGGTAGAAGGGCAGCGGGCAGATTTAGTTAAAAATTACGCGTATCAAATAGCCGATGATGTTAAGAAGGCAATGGGTGCTTGAATTGAGCGCTATTAATATATATCATAGATAGTTTGATTCTATGTGAGGAGTGGTGATGCGTCGGTCTCTAGTTGTAGGAAATTGGAAAATGAATGGAACTCTCGCCAGTGCTGAGTTGCTTGCAAAAGGCATTATTGCCGGATTAGGGGATAATAGTGCGGATATCGCAGTATGCGTACCTTATGTGTATTTACCCAGAGTTAGTGAATTAGTTAAAGGTACTTCATTGGCGGTAGGCGCGCAAAACGTTGCTGATAAAGCTTCAGGTGCTTATACCGGGGAAGTTTCGGCGGCGATGCTAAGTGAATTCGATTGCAAATATGCTCTTGTAGGACACTCTGAAAGACGCAGTTATTACGGCGATACTGACGAATCTGTAGCAGCGCGTTTTTGTCAGGCACAAGAGCAAAATATTATTCCCGTTCTATGCGTAGGAGAAACTCTGGAACAACGCGAACAAGATCAGACCTTCGCGGTTATTAATACACAGCTTGATGCAGTTATTAATTTGGCAGGCATAGCTTCTTTTAGTGCTGCTGTGATTGCCTATGAGCCGGTTTGGGCTATAGGAACAGGAAAAACAGCGACTGATGACCAGGCTCAGGAAGTTCATCGGTACATAAGAGAGTACATTGCCGCTAAAGATCAGGCTATTGCCGATAAAATACAAATTTTATATGGCGGTAGCGCGAAGCCTGATAATGCAAAAGGCTTGTTTGCTATGCCTGATATTGACGGCGGTTTAATTGGTGGGGCTTCGTTGGATGCGGAATCCTTTTTAAAGATTTATCATTCAATTTAGAGTAGTTTAAACTTTATTATGTATCAGGTAATTATTGTTGTTCATGTGTTGTTGGGTTTAGGGGTTGTTGGCTTAGTATTGATGCAGCAGGGCAAAGGCGCTGATGCAGGTGCTGCTTTTGGCACGGGATCTTCAGGATCTGTTTTTGGAGCTCAGGGTGCGGCATCCTTCTTGTCTCGAGCCACAGCAATTCTGGCAACTTTGTTTTTCATGACCAGCTTGGGGCTTGCAGTATTAAACGGTAAACAGGGCGCAGCTTATGACGTAATGAATGCCCCAAAGGTTGAACAGGATACGCTTGGTATTCCTGATGTCAGTGGATCAAAAGTATTGAACGACGCTTCTCCTGTGACTGAGCCCAAATCTGAAGAAGTGCCTGTCGCGGCTCCGTCAGTTTCCGGGACTGAGCAGGCAGTTGAAAAAAAGTAATAAATATTGTTTATGATACAAATAAATACACTGTAGAACATAATTAAAGCCGTGTGTATTAGATAGTATCCTTGCAATCATGTTTTAGCCGATGTGGTGAAATTGGTAGACACGCCATCTTGAGGGGGTGGTGACGAAAGTTGTGCCGGTTCAAATCCGGCCATCGGCACCAAATATACCCTGCTAGGGATTTCTCTAGTGGGGTGTTTTTTTGTTTGCTACAATGAAAATGTAGAAATAAGTTGCTAGATTTAGAGGCGCGATACAGGAAAATAATTAGACTATACTTAGTCGGTTAAATGTAGGACGCTGTATATTCGTACCGGGTTTTGCTTTGAAAATTAGAGATTAATGGAGAACACAATGGCAAGTATTCTTGCAGTTGACGATTCAGCTTCAATGAGAAAAATGGTTTCATTTACTTTAAGGGCTGCTGGATACGATGTCGAAGAAGCAGTGGATGGAGTTGATGCTTTAGAAAAAGCGCAGGCCAGGAAATTTGATTGTGTAGTAACTGATGTCAATATGCCAAATAAAGATGGAATCACGTTAATTAGAGATTTGCGGGCGCTTCCTGATTATAAATTTATTCCCATGCTGATGCTGACGACAGAGTCAGGAATCGAAAAAAAGCAAGAAGGTAAAGCAGCTGGTGCAACAGGATGGATGGTTAAACCTTTCAATCCTGATCAATTATTAAAAACATTACTAAAAGTTTTAGGTTAATTGATGCTGT
>Ga0208753_100343_pt1 | contig 20455 bp, 15 predicted proteins | sample LakWasMet37_LOW7_2_FD_183877 | JGI IMG/M metagenome (GOLD analysis project Ga0208753, IMG submission 183877) | Freshwater sediment methanotrophic microbial communities from Lake Washington under simulated oxygen tension - Sediment Metagenome... | ecosystem: Environmental > Aquatic > Freshwater >... | reverse complement strand
TGGGGCGCTTGAAGGAACTCGGCGTGAAGCTGTCGATCGACGATCCGGGCGTCGCGCTTTCGTCGTTGTTCTGGCTCGTATCCATGCCGTTCCAGGAGATCAAGATCGATGTCTCGGCGGTGCGCGATCTGGCCGGCGTGCCGAAATCCGAGCGCATCCTCCAGTCGATCATCGAACTCGCCCACCACCTGAGGCTTGACGTCGTGGCCGTCGGTGTCGCCGACGATGCAGCGGCGGCCCGCCTCAAGGAACTGGGTTGCGACTACATGCAGGCCGACTACAAGGGACCCGCGCTCGATCCCAAAGGCTTCGTCGAGCGCTTCGGGTTCAACGAGGGTTGAAGTCCCCGCAGTAATCGAATTTTCCTCACCGGGATCGCGGGCTGTGATTCGGGATCGCCGGAAAATCGGGTAAAATTATTTCTTTATAGACAAGGGCGAACTATCGTTCGCCTTTGTCGCATTCAGGGTTATCAACGCATGCTTGATTTCGTTCGCAACAACAAGAAGATCACCCAGATTTTTCTTGCACTGATCACGCTCCCATTTGCCTTCTGGGGTGTTGATTCCTACGTGCGCAACGCCGACGTTGGAGCCGGTGTCGCCTCGGTCGGCAGCGGCAAGATCAGCCGCCAGGAATTGGCTTCCGCCATGCGCGAACAGCAGGATCGGATGCGCGCCCAGTTGGGCGGCAAGTTCGATCCGGCCCTGTTCGAAACTCCGCAGATGCGCCGTGCCGTGCTGGATTCGCTGGTGACGCAACGCCTGCTGGTCGAGCAGGCGCAGAAAGCACGACTGACCGTAGGCAACGATCAACTGGTCCAGTTCATCGCCAGTGTCCCCTCGCTGCAGGAGAACGGAAAGTTTTCCAAGGAGCGCTACGAGGCCCTGGTGGCAGGGCAAGGCATGAGCAAGGAAATGTTCGAGGCGCGCCTGCGACAGGACATGGCCATGCAGCAGCTGATGCTGCCCGTTACCGAAGCCGGAATCGTCGGTCAGGCCGCCGCCAGCCGATGGTTGGCGACACAGTTGGAGCAGCGCGAGGTCGCCGAGATGCGACTGCTGCCGGAAGCCTATGCCAGCCGGGTGAAGCTTGCCGCGGATGCCGCGCAAAAGTTCTACGAGGCGAATCGCAAGAAGTTCGAGTTGCCGGAGCAGGTGCGGGCCGAGTTCCTGGTGCTGAGCCGCGACGCGTTGACTGCTCAGGCAACGGTCGGCGACGATGAAGTCAAAGCCTACTACCAGTCGCATGCGGATCGCTACAAGGAAGGCGAGACGCGGCGTGCCAGTCATATCCTGATTCGTGCCGCCAAGGATGCGCTCGATGCGGACGCCAAGGCTGCAAAGGCCAAGGCGGATGAGTTGCTGGCACAGGTCAGGAAGGCCCCGGGAGATTTTGCCAAGCTCGCCAAGGCAAACTCCCAGGACCCCGGATCTGCCGAAAAGGGCGGGGACCTCGACTGGTTCGGTCGCGGCGCGATGGTCAAAGCGTTCGAGGAGGCGGCCTTCACGCTGAAGGAAGGGCAAATCTCGGACGTCGTGCGGTCCGATTTCGGCTTTCACATCATCCGCCTGACCGGAGTCCGTGCTGAACGGGTGAAGCCGCTCGAGGAAGTCAAGGCGGACATCGTGGCCGAGATCAAGCGCGAAGCCGGGATGAAGAAGTATGCGGAAGCGGCAGAGGCATTCGGCAACATGGTCTATGAACAGGCCGACAGCTTGAAGCCCGCCGCCGAAAAATGGAAGCTTGAGTTGCGGCAGACGCCGTGGTTTGCCAAGGGCGACAAGTTGCCTGCACCGTTCGACAATCAGAAACTGGCTGCCGCCTTGTTCAGTGACGATGGCCTGAAGAACAAGCGCAACACCGAGGCGGTCGAAGTCGCTCCGGGCACTCTGGTATCCGCGCGCGTGCTCGAGCACAAGCCCGCTGCCCTGCAGCCGCTCGAGACAGTCAAGGGCGACATCGAGAAGTACCTGATTCGCGAGGAGGCACTCAATCTGGCGAGCAAGGACGGCGAGGAGAAGCTGGCCCGATTGGCAAAGGGCGAAGCGGTCGACCTCAAGTGGTCGCCCGCCCGCAACGTCAGCCGCACTGCGGGGCAAGGGCTGCCGCCCGATGCCTTGCGGACGGTGTTCAAGACGGATACTGCAAAGCTGCCGGCATACGCTGGCGTCGCCGTGCCGGGCAGCGGTTATGCCCTGTATCGCATCAGTTCGGTCAAGGGAGCGGGCGAGATTGGCAAGGATGATCCGTTGGGCCGCGCGCTGGCCCAGAAATATGCCCGTTTCGTCGCAGAGGAAGAGTTCGCGGCGTGGATGTCGACTCTGAAGGAGAAATTCCCGATCGAGATCAACAAGGCCGCGCTGGAGAGCAAGGAGCGCTGAGTTTCCTAGCGCAAAAAACAAAGCCCCGCACTGCGGGGCTTTGTTTTTTGCGGAGCGACCGGATTAGCCTGGCAGCGGGTCGGCGTTTCCCATCGCAGTGGTATGGGTGCCGCCATCGACATAGAGGATTTCGCCGGTGATGCCGCTGGCCAGATCGGACAGCAGAAAGGCGGCGGCGTTGCCGACTTCGTCGATCGTCACATTGCGGCGCAGCGGGGCGTGATGGGCGTTGTAGGCCAGCAGCTTGCCGAAGTTGCCGATGCCCGATGCGGCCAGGGTCTTGATCGGGCCAGCCGAGAGTGCGTTGGCACGGATGCCCTGCGGGCCGAGACAGAAAGCCAGGTACCGCGTTGCTGCTTCGAGGCTGGCCTTGGCCAGGCCCATGGTGTTGTAGTTGGGCATGGTGCGTACGGCGCCGAGATAGCTCAGTGCCAGCAGCGACGGGTTGTTGCCCTTGAGCAGCATGGGGCGAGCGGCCTTCGCCAGCGCGGGGTAGCTGTAGGACGACACGTCGTGCGCAATGCGAAAGGACTCGCGCGAGATGCCATCCAGAAAGTCGCCCTCGATCGCCTCATTGGGGGCGAAGGCGATGGAATGCACCAGACCGTCGAGGCCGTCCCAGTGCTTTCCGAGTTCGACGAAGAGTGCATCGATCTGCGCGTCTTCGGCGACATCGCAGGGGTAGATCGCTTTCGAGCCGAATTCGTCGGCAAACTTGGCGATGCGATCCCGGACGCGCTCGTTCTGATAGGTGAAGGCAAGGTCGGCGCCTTCGCGGTGACAGGCCTTGGCGATGCCGTAAGCGATTGACCGGTTCGAGATCAGACCGGTGATCAGAATGCGTTTGCCAGCGAGAAATCCCATCGCTTCTTCCTTGGTTGAATCAGACGGCGGATTATAGCGGATCAGCTAAACTCGCCGTCATGCGTAGCATATTCTCCTGTCTTCTTGCCCTGCTGCTGACCAGCTGCGGCAGTGCCTGGAATGATCCTTACCCGGCGGCGGATCGCGGCAGGAACATCCTTTACAGCGCATTCACCGAGCGACCGAAGCATCTCGATCCGGTGCAGTCGTACAGCGAGGACGAAATCACCTTTACGGGTCAGATTTATGAACCGCCGCTGCAGTACCACTATCTCAAACGTCCTTATACGCTGATCGCCGCCACAGCCGAGGCGGTGCCGCAACCGCGATATCTGGATGCCAACGGGCGCCCGTTGCCGGACGGCGTCGATGCGGCAAGGATCGCCTTCACGGACTATGTGATTACGCTCAAGCCGGGCATCAGCTATCAGCCGCATCCGGCCTTTGCCCGCACGGCGGCGGGTGCTTACATCTATCACGCGCTGCAACCCGAGGAACTGGCCCGCATGAATACGCTGAGCGACTTCGCCAGGCGTGATGCGCGGGAATTGACGGCTGACGACTATGTCTACGGCCTCAAGCGTCTTGCTCATCCGCGGCTGCATTCGCCGATCCTGGGTCTGATGGAGGACTACGTCGTCGGCCTCGGCGATTTCGCCAAGCGCCTGAACGCGGAGAAGGACAAACCGTGGATCGACTTGCGCGAGCATCGTCTCGAGGGCGCGGAAGTCATCGACCGCTACCGCTACCGGATCAGGGTCAAGGGCAAGTACCCGCAATTCCTCTACTGGCTGGCGATGCCGTTTTTCGCGCCGATGCCGTGGGAGGCGGACAAGTTCCATAGCCAGCCGGGAATGGCGGAGAAGAATCTGACGCTGGACTGGTATCCGATCGGTACCGGGCCCTACATGTTGACCGAGAACAATCCCAACGCGCGCATGGTGCTCGAGCGGAATCCGAATTTCCACAAGGAAACCTATCCCTGCGAAGGCGAAGCGGAGGATGCCGCGGCAGGCCTGACAAAGGATTGCGGCAAGCTGCTGCCCTTCATCGACAAAGTGGTGTTCACTCGCGAGAAGGAGCAGATACCCTACTGGAACAAGTTCCTGCAGGGCTATTACGATGCTTCGGGCATCTCCTCGGACGCCTTCGACCAGGCCGTGCAGGTGACCGCGGGCGAGATCACACTGTCCGACGACATGCGCGCGCAAGGGATCTCGCTGACTACCTCGGTGGCGACGTCGAGCATGTACATGGGTTTCAACTGGCTCGACCCGCTGGTCGGCGGCATCGATCCAAAAACCGCGGAAAGCGCGCGCAAGCTGCGTCAGGCGATTTCCATCGCACTCGATCAGGAAGAGTTCATTTCGATTTTTCAGAACGGTCGCGGCGTCGCGGCGCAGGGACCGATTCCGCCCGGCATCTTTGGTTACCGCGAGGGCGCCGCGGGCATCAATCACCACATGTATGACTGGGTCGATGGCCAGGCCCGGCGCAAGTCGATTACCGAAGCCAAGCGTTTGCTGGCCGAGGCCGGGTGGCCCAACGGACGGGATGCAAGGACCGGCGAACCGCTGGTGATCAATCTCGATACCACGGCCACCGGCGTCGGCGCCAAGGCGCGCATCGACTGGCTCAACAAGCAGTTTGCCAAGATCGATACGCAGTTGGTGGTGCGTAGCACCGACTACAACCGCTTCCAGGAAAAAGTGCGCAAGGGCGCGGTGCAGCTGTTCTATTTCGGCTGGAATGCGGACTATCCCGATCCCGAGAACTTCATGTTTCTGCTCTACGGCAAGCAGGGCAAGGTGAAGCACAGCGGCGAGAACGCCGCGAACTACGAAAACCCGGAATACGACCGGCTGTTCGAGCGGATGAAGGCCATGGAAAGCGGCGCGGCGCGACAGGAACTGATCGATCGCATGACCGCCATACTGCGTTACGACGCGCCGTGGATCTGGGGCTTCCACCCGAAGGACTACACCTTGCGCCATGCCTGGCTGACCAATACGAAGCCGAGTAAGGTCGGCCACAACACGCTCAAGTATCAGCGGGTGGACGCCGTCTTGCGCGAGCAACGCCGCGCCGAGTGGAACCGTCCGGTAGTCTGGCCCGTGCTGCTGCTGGCGGTGGTGCTTGGCGTCGCGATCTGGCCCGCTTGGCGAGGCTATCGCCGGCGGGAGACGGCTACGGCGCGCAGAGCGTAGTCCGGCTCACCGTATCGCCAGCGCCGACTCTTGATGTCCGCTCATTTCTCGATCGGTTGCCACACACCCTGTCGCAGGGCTTCGAGCGGCTGGAATCTCGACTTGTAGGTCATCTTGCGGCTGTCGCGAATCCAGTAGCCGAGGTACAGCCAGGGCAGGCCCGAATGCTGGCACTGGGCGATTTGCCAGAGGATGGCGAAGGTGCCGTAGCTGGCGTTCGACATGTCCGGATCGTAGAAGGTATACACGGACGAGAGCCCGTCGGCCAGCACGTCGATGATGCTGACGACGCGCAGCACGCCTTCTTCACGGAACTCGACCAGCCTGCTGTCGACATGGGTCTGCAGCAGGAAATGGGCGTACTGGTCGCGGCTGTCCTGATCCATGCCACCGCCGGAATGGCGCGCCGCCTGGTAGCGCTGGTAGAGCTGGTAGTGTTCCTCGCGAAACGTCAGGCTGCATTCGCGCGCGGTGAGCGCCGCATGCTGGGTCAGGGCGCGGCGCTGACTGCGATTGGGTGCGAACTCCGCCACGTTGAGCCGCACCGGCTGGCATTCGCGGCATGCATCGCAATACGGACGATAGGTGAACACGCCGCTGCGGCGAAACCCGGCGCGCACCAGTTCGCTGTAGGTTGCGCTGTCGATCAGGTGAGTCGGTGTAGCCACCTGGGAGCGCGCAATGCGGCCAGGGAGGTAGGAGCAGCCGTAAGGCGCCGTGGCATAGAACTGCAACAGCGGGAATGGCGGCAGGTCGCGCAGGTGGGTCATGGCCGACGCCTGAAATGGCCGTCAATCGCAGCGGCCGGCCAGTGTCCCGGGCTGTCGTCGCGCGCGCACAACTCATCCAGTCGCATCGCGAAGTCGCGGCGGGAAATGGGTCTTGCACCGAGGGAGGCGAGGTGAGAGGTTTCCATCTGGCAGTCGATTATGCCGAATCCGCGCTGCTTGAGGTGAGCGCACAAATGGGCGAGCGCAATCTTCGATGCGTCACGCTGATCGGCGAACATCGATTCCCCGAAGAAGGCCCGGCCCATCGCGATGCCATAGAGGCCGCCGGCGAGCTTGTCATCGATCCAGGTCTCCACGCTGTGGGCGTAGCCGAGCCGGTGCAGTTCGCGATAGGCGTCCTGCATTTCACGGGTGATCCAGGTTCCGGCCTGACCCTCACGCGGTTTGCCGGCGCAGGCGCGGATGACGGCGCTGAAGGCCGAGTCGAGCCGTACTTCGTATTTTGCATTGCGCAGCGTTTTCGCCAGCGAGCGGGAGATCTTCAACTCGTCGGGGACAAGCACCATGCGCGGATCGGGGCTCCACCACAGGATCGGGTCGCCCGCCGAATACCACGGGAAAATTCCGCGCCGATAGGCGGCGAGCAGGCGTTGCGGGCTAAGATCGCCGCCCGCGGCGAGGAGGCCATTGGGTTCGGCCAGCGCCTTGTCCAGCGAGGGAAAGATTGCTTCTTCAGGCAGCCAGGGGATCATCGGTCCTGCTGAAAGGTCACGACGTGGTCGACATCGAGCCGGATGCCGATCTTCTCGCCGATGGCGTGATTGTGGTGGGAAGGCACCAGCGACAACACCTGAGCACCCGACGCGAGGCGCAGTGTGTAGAGAAACTCCGCGCCGCGAAAGGCTTTGGTGACAACTTCGGCTTTCACCTCACTGGCATCGTCGTGGATCACGTCGTCGGGCCGCAACAGCACATCGAGCCGGCAACCGCGCTGGCATTCGGCGCAGCTCGAGGCGCAATCGAGCGGCACCTCCGAATCGAGGCGGCCCAGTTCCACCTCCACTACCTGGCGCGACATCACCTCGCCGGGCAGGAAAACGCCCTGGCCGATGAAATCGGCCACGTGGCGCGTGGCGGGCCGGTGATAGAGGTTGTAGGGCGTGTCCCACTGCTCGATGCTGCCCTCGCGCATGATGCCGACCATGTCGGCGACCGCGAAGGCTTCGTTCTGGTCGTGGGTGACCAGGATGGCCGCCATGCCCGCACGCTTCAGGATGTCGCGGACTTCCAGCGACAAGCGTTCGCGCAGCTCGACGTCGAGATTGGAGAAAGGCTCGTCGAGCAGCAACAGGTGCGGTTGCGGCGCCAGCGCTCGGGCAAGTGCCACGCGCTGCTGCTGGCCGCCGGACAACTCGTGCGGATAGCGCGCACCGTGTTCGGCCAGACCGATCAGCTCCAGCATGTCGTCGATGCGTCGCCGTCTCGCCGGCGCCGACTCCTGGCGCAGGCCGAAGCCGATGTTGTCGGCGATCGAAAGATGGGGGAACAGCGCGTAGTCCTGAAACACCATGCCGATGCGCCGCTGCTCCGCCGGCAGCTGCATGCTTTCGCTTGCGATCGTCGTGCCATTGAGGCGGATCCTGCCTGCCGAAGGCATCTCGAAACCGGCGATCAGTCGCAGCATGGTGGTCTTGCCACAGCCCGACGATCCCAGCAGGCAGGCGATTTCACCCGGCGCCAGGTTGAAGGACAGATCACGCACGACGGCGTGCTTGCCGTAGGCATGGCTGACACGATCGACTTCGAGCAAAGGCATGATCGCTGCGCAGATGACGGGTTGTGGAGAATAAGTCTCAATTATAATCGGCCGGCCGTGTCCCGCCCTTTCGACTCCTCGCCGCTTGCTGCATTCTCCATCGCACTCGCGGTTCTCGTCGCGTTGCCGGTGCTTGCGGTAGTCGGCAATCTTTTTACCGGCGGCACAGGTGACACGTGGAGCCACCTGATGGCGACCGTGCTGCCCGACTATGTGGCGAATTCGATCTGGCTTTGTGTCGGCGTCGGCATCGGTGTCGCGGCCATGGGTACCGGGGCCGCCTGGCTGGTGGCCCTGAACGATTTTCCCGGACGCAGAATTGCGGAATGGGCGCTGTTGCTGCCCATGGCCATGCCCGCCTACGTGCTGGCCTACACCTATACGGACTTCCTGCAGTTCGTCGGTCCGGTACAAACCGGACTGCGCGAAAGTTTCGGCTGGAGCAAGGCCGACTACTGGTTCCCCGAAGTGCGCTCGCTGTCCGGCGCCATCGTGCTGTTTTCCTGTGTGCTGTATCCCTACGTCTACCTGCTGGTACGCACGGCCTTTCTCGAGCGCGCCGGCGGCATGATCGAAGCCGCGCGCGCACTCGGCCTCAGTCCCTGGCAGGGCTTCTGGCGCGTCTCGATCCCCCTGGCGCGACCGGCCATCGCCGCCGGCATGGCCTTGGCGTTGATGGAGACCTTGGCCGATTACGGTACGGTGGCCTACTTTGCGGTGCAGACCTTCACTACCGGGATATATCGCGCGTGGTTTTCGCTGGGGGATCGCATTGCAGCCGCGCAGCTGGCGGCTGCCCTGCTCGGCTTCGTCGCCTTGCTGATTCTGCTGGAGCGCGTCAGCCGGGGTCGCGCGCGCTATCACGACACCACGGGCCGTCGCCGCGCCACGCGGCAGGTGCTCACCGGCTGGCATGCCTTGCTGGCGCAGATCGGCTGCGCGATTCCCGTGACGATCGGCTTTGCCCTGCCGGCCGTGCTGCTGCTGCGCCTTGCGACGGGCGATGCTGGCGAGCAAGGCGCAGGCTTTGCCGGGCGCTTTCTGTTGCTGGCGAGAAACAGCCTGACCCTGGCGCTGCTGGCGGCCGTTCTGGCGGCGCTGCTGGCCTTGCTGCTGGGCTTCGCGGCGCGCGACGGGAACCGGCTGTCGCGCGTGGCGAATCGCGTCGTCGGCCTCGGCTACGCTGTGCCGGGGTCGGTGATCGCGGTAGGCGTACTGATTCCGGTAACCCGCCTCGACCACACGTTGGCAGCGCTGTGGCAACAGATGACGGGAGCCAATCCCGGGCTCATTCTCACCGGAGGCATCGCCGCGCTGGTGTATGCCTATCTCGCCCGCTTCCTGGCGATTGCGCTGCAAACCGTGGAGGCGGGGCTGGCCCGCATTACGCCCAGCATGGAAGCGGCCGCGCGCAGCCTCGGCAGCAGTCCGGGCGAGACCTTGCGTCGCGTACATCTGCCGCTGATGCGCGGCAGCCTGTGGACTGCCGCACTGCTGGTATTCGTCGATGTGATGAAGGAACTGCCCGCCACCCTGGTGATGCGACCCTTCAACTTCGATACGCTGGCGACGCAGACCTACACGCTGGCGGCCGACGAACGTCTGGCGGAAGCTTCAAGTGCCGCGCTGGCGATTGTCGCGGCCGGTCTGCTGCCCATCATCCTGCTGGCCAGGCAGATTTCCGCCGGTCGCAGCGAAACCAGTTCCTGTTAGAGCGACTTGTGGGTGCCGTCGCACAGGGCGCCGTTGCCGCTGTGCTTGCAGCCGCAGAAATACACAGTCTTGCTTTCGGCGGCGGCGTACTTCACCGGCGTGAATTCGGAACCCTTATGGCTGCCGTCGCAAAACGGCTGTGACTTGCTCTTGCCGCAGGCGCACCAGTAGTAGTCCTTGCCTTGCTCCACATTGACGGCGAAGGGTGTTTTCGAGGCGATTTCAGGTTTTGGCATGGTGCTCTCCGTTGGTCGTTGTGGGGAGATCGCACTATAGGGGCAATCGTCGGGACGCGAAATGGCAGTCACGAAATTGATTGTTCCGGATCGGCGAACAATGGCCGGCAAGAGTCGGCGCCGGCGATACGGCGAATGAATCCTGCGGTCGCCTTCGCCGCGAGGAACCGGGTTGCTACTTCCAGCCGGCGCGGTCGTAGATGCGTTGCGCGGCGACGGCGTTTTTCGCCAGGGTGGCCACTGGCAAACTGTCCGCCTTGAACTTGCCCATGGCGTCGAGCGCCGGATTTTTGACCACGACGCTCGCCACTGCCGGCCATTCGTTGTTGCCGTCGGCGAAGTAGCGCTGGGCATCGTCGCCGGCGAGATACTCCAGGAATCTGACGGCGGACTCCTTGTTTGGTGCGGTCTTCAGCATGCCGCCGCCAGAAATGTTGATATGCGTGCCGAAGCTCTTCTGGTTGGGCCAGACGATGGTTACGCGCTCCATCATGCGGCGATCTTCGGGTCTTTCGGAACGCAGCAGGCGGGCGAGATAGTAGGTGTTGGAGACAGCCACGCCGCATTCACCGGCCGCGACGGACTTGATCTGGTCGGTGTCGCCGCCTTTCGGGCTGCGGGCGAAGTTGGCGACCACGCCGCGTGCCCATTCCTCGGCCTTGGCTTCACCCAAGTGGGCTATCAGCGCGGCCATCAGCGAGATGTTGTAGGGGTGGCTGCCTGAGCGCGAGCAGACCTTTCCTTTCAGTCTCGGGCTGGCCAGGTCTTCGTAGTTCTGCACGTCCTCTGCCTTGACCGTGTCCTTGTTGGCGACGATGACGCGGGCGCGGGTCGAGAAGGCGAACCAGTCCGGGCTGCGAAGATTGGCCGGGATGCGTGCTTCCAGTGTTTTTGACTTCACGGCGGCGAACAGGCCGAGTTCGTCCGCCTTGGCCAGGCGCGCCGCGTCAACCGTGAGAAAGACGTCCGCCGGGCTGTTGGCGCCTTCATTACGGATGCGCTCCAGCAGTTCATCTTCCTTGGCTTCGATGCGGTTGATCTTGATGCCGGTCTGACGGGTGAAATTCGCGTAGAGCGCTTCGTCCGTCTGGTAGTGGCGGGCAGAGTAAAGGTTTAGCGCTTTTTCCTGTGCCGAGGCACTGATGGCGCCAAGGACGAGCAGGGGAAGCAGCAGGCGGGACAATTTCATGGTGAGCGTTCCAGGCGGATTCAAGGTTTCTATAAATTGTATTAAGAATCATTCGCAATGGCAAGGCCAAATATAACCAGCGCGAGGCTGGCGTCGGCAATAGCTGTTGAAGCCGCTAATCGAGGTTGATGCGTCGGGCGCCGTTGAATCGCTTCGTCCAGTAGCGCTGGCGCAAATCCTCAATGCGAACGCGCCCGCCGCTGCGCGGCGCATGGACGAACTGGTTATCTCCAAGATAGATGCCAACATGGGAAAAGGTATGGCGCATGGTATTGAAAAAGACCAGATCGCCGGGGCGTAACTCGTCGCGATTGATTTCCTCCCCTGACTTGCTCAATTCCTTCGAACTGCGCGGCAACATGAGCCCAAGACCTTCGCGGAAAACATGGTTGACGAACCCGGAACAGTCGAAGCCGCTTTCCGGGGAACTGCCGCCTCGACGATAGCGGATGCCAAGCAGATTCATGGCCTGATCGATTGCATCCTGCGCCGTCGCCGTGGCGCGATCGACGAAGGATACCTGCAAGGCCGGCGGAACCACGATGGGCTCGTCGGCATGGGCACAAGGGGAAAGAAGCAGGCCGGCGAGCAGAAGAAGTCTCGCCAGGCGGGCGGGTATACGGCGCATGGGGGCGGACTATAGCCTTGACCGCTACCCGCTGTAAACCCTTTAACGCTTTCTAATTCAGCGCCTTGTAAGTATCGTCTGGCTATAATTGCCCGCTGCACTAGGCAACCGATCACGAGGTCGACTGCTGACGGGGCACGAATTCGAGGAGGCTATCGTGAGTTTCAAGGCTTACCTGATCAATCAAGAAGAAGGCAAGGTCGTGAGCCGATTCGCCGACATGGACGAATCGCAACTTGACCCCGGCGAAGTCAGCATCGCCGTTACCCACTCCAGCATCAACTACAAGGACGCCCTTGCGGCGACCGGGGCCGGACGCATCATCCGTCGCTTCCCCTGTATCGGGGGCGTCGATCTGGCCGGACGGGTGACCGCCAGTTCGGATTCCCGTTTCAAGCCTGGCGACGAAATCCTCGCGACCAGCTACGACATCGGTGTCGCCCATCACGGTGGTTATGCGGAACAGGCCCGCCTGCCGGCAGACTGGGTGGTCAAGCTGCCCGCCGGCCTTTCCCTCCACGATGCGATGGCCTTGGGTACCGCCGGTTTCACCGCCGGCCTTGCCGTCGTCCGCATGGAGCACGACGGTCTTGTGCCGGGCAAGGGGCCGGTCCTCGTTTCCGGCGCTACGGGCGGCGTCGGCAGCATCGCGATCGAGATTCTGGCCAAACGCGGCTATCACGTCGTTGCCCTCACAGGCAAGGAAGCGGAGACCGACTATCTCAAAGGCCTCGGTGCCAGGGAGGTCCTGCTGCGTCAGTCGCTCGATCTGGCGAAAATCAAGCCGCTGGGCAAGGAAACGTGGGCCGGCGCCGTGGATAACCTGGGCGGCGACGTGCTGGCCTGGATGGCCAGCACGATGCAAGTTGGCGGCACGCTGGCTTCGATCGGCCTCGCCGCCAGCTTCAGTCTGAACACGACCGTCATGCCATTCATCCTGCGCGGCGTCAGCCTGCTCGGAATTGATTCGGTGAACTGCCCGATGGCGCAGAGAGCGGATGTCTGGCGGCATCTGGCCACGGACATGCGTCCGGCTCATCTGGCGTCAGGCCCGGCCGGCATGATTCGAGACATTGCGTTTGCCGATCTGCCATCGGCATTTGACGACTACATCCAGGGGCGGGTCAAGGGCCGTGTCGTGGTCAACGTCGCGGCCTGAGCCGCGGCGCATCGGGGTCATCACCAACAACAATCGCAACACAATTGAAGAAGGATGGTCATGGGAAAATATGCAGAGTTCTACAAGCGTTCCATCGAGCAACCCGAAGCCTTCTGGAGCGACGAGGCGAAGCTTGTTGATTGGCACAAGCCGCCGCAGACAATCCGCGATTACAGCAAGCCGCCCTTTGTAAAGTGGTTCTCCGGCGGCGAAATCAATCTCTGCTACAACGCCGTCGATCGCCATGCCGCCAAGCGCCCCGATGCTCGCGCGCTGATCTATGTGTCGACCGAGACCAACGAGGAGAAGATCTATACCTTCGCGGAACTGAAGTTGGAAGTGATGCGCATGGCGGCGATCATGCAATCGCTTGGCGTCGCCAAGGGCGACCGCGTGCTGATCTACATGCCGATGATCGCCGAGGCGACCTTTGCCATCCTGGCTTGCGCCCGTATCGGCGCCATCCACTCGGTGGTGTTCGGCGGTTTCGCCTCCGGTTCGCTGGCCACCCGCATCGATGACGCCAAGCCGAAGCTGATCGTATCGAGCGATGCGGGCATGCGCGGTGGCAAGGCGGTGCCCTACAAGAATCTGCTTGATGAAGCTTGCCGGCTCGCTGCATTCCCGCCGCCGAAGGTGTTGATGGTCGACCGCGGTCTCGACAAGAACTTCCCCAAGGTTGCCGGCCGCGACGTCGATTACGCCACGCTGCGGGCGCAGCACATGGATGCCCAGGTGGACTGCGTCTGGATGGAATCCTCCGAACCGTCCTACATTCTCTACACGTCGGGCACCACCGGCAAACCCAAGGGTGTGCAGCGCGACACCGGCGGCTACGCAGTCGCCCTGGCATCGTCCATGAAGCACATTTTCACCGGCTTCGAGGGCGAAACGATGTTCTCCACTTCGGACATCGGCTGGGTGGTCGGCCATAGCTACATCATTTATGGCCCGCTCATCGCCGGCATGTGCACCGTGATGTATGAAGGCACGCCGATCCGTCCGGATCCCGGCATCTGGTGGCAACTCGTCGAGAAATACAAGGTAAACGTGATGTTCTCGGCGCCGACCGCAATCCGCGTGCTGAAGAAGCACGACAACAGCTGGCTGCACAAGTACGACCTGTCTTCGCTCAAGCATCTGTTCCTCGCCGGCGAGCCGCTGGACCAGCCGACCCACGAATGGATCATGGGCGAACTGAAGTTGCCGGTCATCGACCACTACTGGCAGACCGAATCGGGCTGGCCGATGCTGTCCGCCGTGCGCGGTGTAGAGGATACGAAGATCAAGTTCGGCACTCCGAGCTTCCCGGTATACGGCTACGACCTTCGCATCTTCCGCGAGGACGGCACCGTGTGCGATCCCAATGAAAAAGGTATCGTCGGCATCGTGCCACCACTGCCACCTGGCTGCCTGTCAACCGTATGGGGCGACGACGAGCGTTTCGTCAGTACCTATTTCAGTCTGTTCAAGGAGCCGATGGTCTATTCCTCATTCGACTGGGGCATCAGGGATGAAGAGAACTACCATTACATTCTCGGGCGCACCGACGACGTCATCAACGTCGCTGGTCACCGCCTCGGCACGCGCGAGATCGAAGAGGCCGTGCAAGGCCACACGGCAGTCGCCGAGGTTGCCGTCGTCGGCGTCAATGATCAGTTGAAGGGGCAGGAGCCGGTCGCGTTCGTCGTGGTCAAGGATGCAGCGCGGATTGCTACGGCTGAATTGCGCACGGCACTGGAGGCGGAGATCAAGAAGGCTGTCGATAACAGTCTGGGGGCCATAGCACGGCCGAAGCGGATTCATTTCGTCACCGGCCTGCCCAAGACGCGCTCGGGGAAGATGCTGCGCCGGTCGATACAGGCTCTGGCTGAAGGCCGCGACGCCGGCGACCTGACCACCATCGACGATCCGTCAACACTCGAGCAGATCAAGGCGGCATTGGCGGGCTGACGAATCGTTCAGGAACGAACGCCTCTTGCGGGGCGTTTGTTCATTTGGCGTCGCCGGTGGCGCCTCGTGGTGCGAGACGGGCAAACACAATCCAAGGGAACGTGAAGCGGCGGTCGCGATCTGAAATTCCATCACCGGACGACTCGAGGCTGGGCGAGCCATGCAGCAGAACGCTTTAAGGGCATAATCCATACTTACCTCCCAAGTATTGGCAAGAATCTGATATGGATCAATTCGCTCGCGTATGGGGCAGACCAAAGGCAAGGCAGACATGAACCAGAACAAGGTTTGGGACGGTCCCGAGCGTCGCCGACAAGAGGATCCCTCCCATACCGGCCCGGAGCGTCGGGGACGTATCTCGCGAATTGATGGAATCCGGGAGGACCTTCTTCATCACGATCCCCTGCTCGAATGCCTGGTGCAATTGACCAGGATTCATGGAAGACCCAGCACACACGCGGCGCTATCGGCCGGGTTGCCCATTCCGGCAGAGGGCTTGACGCCGTCGCTTTTTGTCCGTGCCGCTCAGCGCGCAGGGTTCTCCAGCAAGGTAGTGAAACGCTCTCTGGACAAGATCGATACGGTTTTGCTACCGGTCATCTTGCTGCTGGCGGGGAATGAAGCCTGCATCCTGCTCGACTGGGATGCGGACGGCAGCAACGCAAGATTGCTCTTTCCCGATACGGATCAGGGAGCCGTGTCGCTTTCACGGGAGACTCTCGCGGCACGCTATGCTGGCATCGCCATCTTTGCCCGCCCCCATTTCCGCTTTGATCAGCGCACGCCACAAGTCGTTGATGTTGCCAAGCGCCACTGGTTCTGGGGCGCGATCATGGAGCAGTTGCCGGTTTATAGGGATATTCTGGCTGCCGCGGCGCTCGTAAATGTCTTTGCCCTGGCGATGCCGATATTCACCATGAACGTGTATGACCGCGTCGTGCCGAACAATGCGGTGGAGACCCTGTGGATGCTGGCGGGTGGTTTGTTGCTGGTGCTGGTCGTTGACTACACCATCCGCTTGTTGCGCGGCCATTTCGTCGACTTGGCCAGTTCGCGCATTGACCTGAAGCTTTCGGCCTTGATCATGGAGCGGGTGTTGGGCATGCGACTGGCCTCGCGCCCGGCCTCAGTGGGATCTTTTGCCGCAAATTTGCGGTCTTTCGAAACCGTGAGGGATTTCATCGCCTCTGCCACGGTGACCGCGGTAATCGACCTGCCATTTGCCATACTCTTCCTGTTGGTCATTCTCTGGATCTCCTGGCCGCTGGTTTCCCTGCCCATTCTGGGAATTGTTGGTGTAGTGATCTATAGCTACGTCATTCAATTCAAGATGCGCGAGTTGTCTGAAACCACATTTCGTGCCTCCGCCTTGCGCAACGCGACTTTGGTTGAGAGCCTGACCGCACTGGAGACCATCAAGGCAAACGGGGCCGAGGGCTTGATGCAGGCCAAGTGGGAAAAGACGGCGGCGTTTCTGGCCCGAACCAGCGCCCGCTTGCGACTTCTCTCGTCATCCGCCATGAACGGGGCCGCTACGCTGGCGCAGCTGGTTAACCTGCTGACGGTGATTGCAGGTGTCTACCTGATACACGAGCGTCTGCTCACTATGGGAGGCTTGATAGCCTGCACCATGCTGGCGGGACGCGCCATGTCGCCTCTGGGCCAGGTAGTGGGTTTGCTGATGCAGTTCGAGAACGCCAAGACGGCGCTCGCATCGCTCGAGCAGACCATGACGACGCCGGGCGAGCGTTCGGAAGAGAGTTCGTTCATTCATCGTCCGGAGATCCGTGGCGAAATTGAATTTCGCAACGTCAGCTTCAGCTATCCGGGACACTCTCAGGAAGTCTTGCGCGACGTCTCGTTTCGCATCAAGCCGGGCGAGCGCGTGGTGGTGCTTGGCCGGGTGGGATCGGGCAAGACGACATTGCACAAGCTGATGCTTGGGCTATACCAGCCGACCGAGGGGGCAATCTTCCTTGATGGGGTGGACCTGCGACAGCTCGACCCGGCGGATTTAAGGCGCAATGTGGGCTATGTCGAGCAGGACACCCTGCTGTTCTACGGGAGCCTGCGCGAAAACATCGCCCTGCGCGCTCCCTACGCTGACGATCTTGCAGTGGTGGCCGCCGCCGAGATTGGAGGGCTATCCGAGTTCGTCAACCGTCACCCGGAAGGCTATGACATGGTAATCGGAGAGCGCGGTGCTTCGCTTTCCGGTGGGCAGCGGCAGGGAGTCGCCATAGCTCGCGCGGTGCTGCTCGATCCACCGGTACTGTTGCTCGACGAACCGACCAGTTCCATGGATTTCACGTCCGAGAGTCAGTTCAAGGAAAGCCTGCGTCGCTTCATGCAGCACAAGACGATGGTCATTGTGACCCATCGTTTGAGCCTGATAGACCTGGCCGAGCGAATGATCGTCATCGACGACGGCAAGGTGGTCACGGATGGCCCTCGACAGCAAGTGGTCGAATCCCTGCAGGCCGGGCGGGTGGGGAGGGCAACATGAACCTTCAAGCCGCTGCACAGAGGCTGCTTGGCGTCCTGAGTCGGGCTAAAGGCTGGCTCGAGGCGATTCGGGTGCGGGTACAGCCGACCGTAGATCGGTGGCTGGCGGAATGGACCGAGAATCCTGCGACGCGCGAGGAAGGTTTTGTTCAAGACGCCGACTACTTCATGATTCATCAGGAACCCTTGCGGGCTCGCGTATTGACCAAGACCATTCTGATTGCGATGGCTCTGTTCATCATGTGGATGGCGGTTGCCACGGTCGATGAGATCACAAAAGGGGAAGGCAAGGTGATTCCTTCCAGCCAGATCCAGGTATTGCAGAGTCTGGACGGCGGGATTGTGGCGGAAATCAATGTCAAGGAGGGACAAGTGGTCGATGCCGGTCAGGTTCTCTTGCGCGTGGATCCGACTCGTTTCGAGTCGTCGGTGCGCGAGAATCGATCACAATACCTGGCGCTGACCACTAAAGCCGCGCGGTTGCGCGCCTTGGCCGAGGGCTTGCCCTTCGTTCCTCCGCCGGAGGTACTGATAGAAGACCCGAAGACCGTTCAGGACGAGCAGCGGCTCTATGAATCGGCCAGATCCAACGTTTCGGCCCAGGTCTCGATTGCCCGGGAGCAGCTCATGCAGCGCCAGCAGGAACTGGCGGAAATGCGGGCCAAGCGGGAGCAGGCTTCTCAGGCGTATGAACTCACCGCGAGGGAGTTGGCGGTTACCAAGCCTCTGATCAATTCCGGTGCGGTGTCCGAAGTCGAATTATTGAGACTGGAGCGCGACACGTCCCGTTTTCGTGGTGAGCGCGATATGGCGGCAGCACAGATATTGCGTTCGCAAGCGGCGATGTCGGAGGCGTCGCGCAAGATCGAAGAAGTGGAACTGAATGCACGCAACGAAGTACGCAAGGAACTGGCAGATACCATGGCGAAGCTCAATGCCTTCACCGAGGGCGGGGTGGCTCTCGCAGACAAGGTAAAGCACGCTTCAGTCCGTTCGCCGGTCAAGGGTACGGTCAAGCGGCTCTTTGTGAATACCGTCGGTGGAGTTGTTCAGCCGGGCAGAGACCTAGTCGAAGTCGTTCCGCTGGAAGACGCGCTGATCTTGGAGGCCAAGGTAGCCCCGAAGGACATCGCGTTCTTGAGTCCCGGCCAGCCAGCCATGGTCAAGTTTACCGCCTATGACTTTTCCACTTATGGTGGATTGGAGGCGAGGCTTGAAAACATAGGAGCCGATTCCATAACTGATGAGCGGGGGAATACCTTTTTCCTTGTCAAGGTGCGTACGCTGAAGTCCTCTCTCGGCACCGGTCTGCCAATCATTCCCGGCATGGTGGCCGAGGTAGATATCATCACTGGACAGAAAAGCATTCTTTCCTATTTGCTGAAGCCGGTACTCAAAGCCAAGCAGAACGCCCTCACTGAGCGTTGAGCGAAGTGTTGTCGCGGCCGCTTCGATCCACTGAACACCTATTCGTCTCCCCGTCTGGCGAGGCGCTGCCCCGCTGGCTTCAGGCATTTCCGGCGGCAAAGGTCACGACGGCAGGTTCTGCGATCGGGCGTCTGCCCGCGACGGCCCTCGTCTGGTTGCGCCTTGATAGCGAGCGCCCGGCGCTGGAGCAGTTGGCGGTATTGCGAAGAGCCGTCGGGAGTTCCCCGATTATTGCGCTTTCAAATCACCCCGACAACGAAGAAGCTCTGGCCATGTTCTCCGCGGGCGTTCGTGGCTACTGCAACGCTCATGCCACGGCAGCGAACCTGCGTCAGGTGGCAAACGTGGTGCAGGCGGGTGGACTGTGGATCGGCGAGGCATTGATGCAGAGGCTGCTCACGGCAACCCGGACCGCCATGCTACGGAAACCGGTTGTCCCGCCGGCGATAGACGAAAACGCAAGCGCCTCTGAAGACCGCTTGTCGGTGCTTTCCAAGCGCGAACTGGAGGTCGCCCGGACGGTTGCCGGCGGCTCCAGCAACAAGGAAGTCGCCCGCCAGCTGGGTATTACCGAGCGTACCGTCAAGGCCCACGTGGGGGCTGTTTTCCAGAAATTGAATGTCCGTGACCGCCTGCATCTCGCCCTGATCGTCAACCGTCAGCGGCCGACCTGATTCCCGTTCGACTCTGCAGATACTGTCCTTTGGTCCAATAGCCGTCACTTCTCCCGGCAGGTAAAGTCGTGAGCATTCCACAGTCTCGTCCGGAGTAATCAGCATGGCTGACACAGGCAATATCATCGGTAAAGTTGCAGCGGTTGAAGGGCAGGCGTTCGCGAAGGGCCCGGACGGAGTCATGCACCAGGTCAAGGTGGGTGACCTGGTGTTTGAAGGCGAGGTGATCCAGACGGGTGCCGACGGCCATGTCGAACTCACTTTCAGGGACGGCACTGCCTACTTTATCCGAGACAAGGAAACCGTCACCCTAGACGGCATGCTGTTTGGCGGTCACGGCGCTGAAGCAGGCAATGTCATCGGTAAAGTCGCCCTCGTCGAAGGATCGGTGGTCGCGAAAGGCCCCGACGGGTCGATGCGCCGGCTCAAATTGGGCGATCCGGTATTTGAAGGCGAGGTGATCATCACGCCTGCGAATGGACGCGTTGAACTTGCCTTCAGTGATGGCACAGCCTACTTTCTGCGAGACAAGGAAACCGTCACTCTGGACGGCATGGTCTTCGGTAGCCGGACGACGATAGACGCCAAGGAAGCGGCGCTCATGCCAGGGAAGGGCGGCGAACTGGAGGACATTGCCCGTGCGATTGCGGAAGGCAGCAGCCTCGACCAACTGTTGGAAGAAACGGCCGCTGGACGATCCTCCATTCTCGGCAAGGCTGATGATGGGCATTCGTTTGTGCAGCTGCTGCGTATTGCCGAGGCCATTGATCCTTTGGGGTACGCGTTTGGAACCAGGGATGGGGTGAGGCAGGATGCCGTAGACGGCGGACTGGCTGATGGGTCAGGGGAGAATTCAGACCATGGGACGGGAAGTCAGGCAGTCGACGAGGTCACAGCGGTTATAACGGTGTCGCTGAGCGCGACCGCCAGCATCACGGAAGCGGGCGGCACGGTGACCTACACGGCGA
>Ga0208753_100340_pt1 | contig 20573 bp, 16 predicted proteins | sample LakWasMet37_LOW7_2_FD_183877 | JGI IMG/M metagenome (GOLD analysis project Ga0208753, IMG submission 183877) | Freshwater sediment methanotrophic microbial communities from Lake Washington under simulated oxygen tension - Sediment Metagenome... | ecosystem: Environmental > Aquatic > Freshwater >... | reverse complement strand
CGGCTCGGCCTTCCGCTGCGCCGGGCCGGCTGCCTTTCCGTTCAGAAGTCGGCGCCGGCGGCGCGGCGACTCACGCCGGGCTTGGCTTGGCGGCCACTTCCACCCGGTTGCGGCCGCCATGCTTGGCCTCGTACAGGGCGGAATCGGCGCGATCCACGGTCTGATCGGGAGGCTCGGCGCCGTCATACTCGCTGACGCCGACACTGAGGGTCACCGCGATGCGCTGTCCATCTGCCTCGATGGGCGCGTCGGCGATCCGTTGCCGCAGCGTCTCGGCGATGCGTTCCGCTTCATGTTGATCGCAGCCGCGCAAGACCAGCAGGAATTCCTCGCCGCCCCAGCGCACTGCAATGTCCGATTCGCGCAGTCCGGCCACCAGCAGACCGGCGACGTGCTCGAGCACGCGGTCGCCGGCCAGATGGCCGTGGCGGTCATTGATTTCCTTGAAGTGGTCGATGTCCGCGAGCAGCATGGAAATCGGTTGCCGCACGCGGCGGTATTCGGCCAGCAGCTTCTCGATCAGGATGGTGAAGGCGTGGCGGTTGAGCAGGCCGGTGAGCTTGTCAGTCGAGGCCATTTCCTCGATCCGATGCTGGTAGCGCGAGAGGACCAAGTGTGTCAGGAACAGCACGACCAGCGTCACCGCCAGGCTGATGGCGAGGTTGACATACAGCGTGCGCCGGATGCCGGCCAGCGCCACCTCTTCGTTCTGCTCGACGAACAGGTACCACTTCAGTTCGGGGAGGTAATTGACATTGAGGATGTGGTTGTCGCCTTTGGATAGGTACTGGTAGGACCCGGATTTCTCCCGGAGGATACGCTCGACCAGCGGCCCCAGGCCCGGGGTGCTGCGCAGATCCGGAGCACGATTGGTCTGGTTGCCGAAGACGACAACCTGTCCCTTGGCGTCGACAAAATAGATGGTGCGCTGAAACTGCTGCTGATACTCGGCGATCAGGCGGCGTACCGCATCCACGGTGAGCCCTATCCCCGTGGCGCCTATGTAGTTGCCGGAGAAATCGAAGACTCGGTAGTTGATGAAGATGGTCAGCGCGTCGGCGTTGGCGAGATCGGGATCGACGTTGATCTCGTAGTCCTGCTTCATGTCGCGGACGCGGTAATACCAGACATCGCGCGGTTCCCTGGGCGAGACGCGTTTCAGAATGCCGTCGCCCGTATAGTAGGTGGCACTCCTGTCGGAAACGAAAAAGCTGCTGAAGGCGCCGTAGCGCTGCTTCATTTCGCGCAGGTAGCGGGCCATCTCGTCGACATTGCGCTCGCCCTTCAGCACCCAGTCCCGCAAAAAGGTGTCGTTCGCCATGGTCGAGGAGATCAGCACCGGCCGCACCAGGTCCTTCTGGATCTCGGAGTAGATGTTGCTTGCGGTGAGCGGCAGGTCCTGGCCGATGATGGCGGTGCGGATCGCCTGTTTCGACACGAAATAGCCGAACAGCGTGGTCGCGAAGAAGCCGGCCGTCAGCAACAGGCCCAGAAGCACGAGCAGGCCGCGGCGGTCGAAGATGCGGAATTCATTCATGGGACCGGCATTCTATGGCATCCGCGCCGTATCGCCAGCGCCGACTCCTGTGCCGGCCCGGCGGAGGATCGTCGGCGTTGCCTGACCTGATCAGCTGGCCTTGGCGAGCTTGGCTTTGAGTCGTTGCGCCGTCTTCTCGATGCCGACAATGAATCGGTTGTGCTTGCCGCGGGCGACTTCTTCGACGGCATCGCGCGCGGTAAAGCTGAAGGAAACGGCACCGCCATTGACTTCATCCAGCGTGACCGTAATGTCCACCCACATGCCCATCAGCGTCGCGCCGACGTGGTCCAGTTCGACCCGGGTGCCGACCGAGTCCTTGCCCGGCTCGATGTGCTGCAGCAGAAGATCTCGGCATGCCATCTCGATGTCGTAGAGCAGGTTGGGGGTCGAGTAGACCCGGCAGTCCTCGCCCATGAAGCTGATGGTGCGCTCGCGGTCGACGTCGACGTGGCGTGTGGCCGTGAGGCCGGTTTTAAGTGTTTCGCTCATGATCTGTCCTCGATTGTTGTGGCTTGTCGTTCAAAAGTGCGCATGGCTTCTGCTTGCGGGTTGTCAGTTACGGCTTCTCAGGTAGTCGGCGTAGAGGCGTGCTTCGACGTAGCGCACCAGCGCCCGGGTGCCGCGCGCGCAGTTGCGGAAGATGCAGACGCCCTGGTCCATCAGCCCGGCGCACATGGCGTCGTAGAGTTGCCCGCCGTCCACGATGCCGATCACCGGTTTTGCGTTGCGATCGACCAGGGGCGGCATGAGATGCACGGTACTTTTTGGGTCCGTGATGTCGAAGCCGGGGCGCAAGGCGCTTTGCTGCAGCGCTCGCACCGCCGGCGCCGTCGGATCGAGGCCGACGACGACCGCGTCGATGCCCGGGTCCTGCAGGAAGGCCTCCACGATTTGCAGGTGGGCTTCGTCGTCGGCGCCCGGATTGATGTCGATCGGGTTCCTGACCTCGACCAGGGCATTCAATTTCTTGGCGAGCAGAACCTCTTCCAGCCGCTTGACCGTATCCTCGCCGAGGGCGCCCATGGTCATGGCGAAGGTGTCCGACTCGATGGAATCGGCCATGCCGACCGCTTCGAAGCCGGCGCCGCTGATGGCGCCCAGGCGATTGCCACCGATCTTCTTCCGGTGCAGCGCACCGGCGATGTAGAACAGGTCGTCGAAGGTATTGAAGTCCTCGGCGACGATCGCTCCGGCCTGGCGCACCACCGATTCGAACAGGATCGGCCCACCTGCGATGGATGCGGTATGGCCCATGACGCCGCCCATGCCCGGCACGGTCTTTCCTGATTTATAGACCACCACCTGCTTGCCCTTGAGCACGGCCTTGCGCACCGCCCTGGCGAAGTCGAGCCCGTCGAGATCCTTGAAGCCCTCGATGTAGATGCCGATGGTTTCGATTTCGGGCAACTCGGCAAAATAGCCGAGCATGTCGCCGTGGGTAAGGTCGGTCTGGTTGCCCAGCGCCAGCATGTAGCGCGGATCGAGCCAGGGATTCTGGCTGATGCGCGTGATCATGAAGGCGCCGCTCTGGCTCAGCATGACCGAGTTGCGCTCGGGTTTCTTCTGCGGTTTCGGCAGGCGCTCCAGCGGGATGAACCACGAATCGTAGGAGCCGGGATGCGACACCACGCCGAGGCAGTTCGCGCCGAGGAAAACCGGGCCGCCGCCAGGCTTGGCGTGGGCGGCGTTGATGCGCTCGGCGAGTGCGGCAGCGGGTTCGCGGCTGGCTTTGGTTTCGCCCAGGCTCCCGGGGATCAGCATCACCGATTCGACGGAGTCTGTTTCGATGATTTCATCGACCAGTTCGTAGACTGCGCTGGCGGCCACCGCGACGATCAGCAGGTCGAGCTTGTGGTCCAGCGCCTTCAGGCTTTCGACGCACTTGACGCCGTCGATCTCGGTCTCGCCGGGGCGGATGATGCACAGGCGCTCCTTGCTGTAGCCGCTGCCCATCAGGTTGCGCAGAATGATGCGGCCGAAATTCATGTTGGAGGACGAGACCCCGATGATGCCGATCGAGGCCGGATGGATCAGCTTGCCGATCTTGTGAATCGGGCGGGGCAGGCGACTGGCGGGGGGTGCGCCGAATTCGCAATGGGCGGCATGAACCGCAAGCCGGGGACCTGCAGAGACGGGATTGAGTTCCAGGCTGCGCAGCACGAACGCGGCTTCCGGGTTCCCCGGGGACTGGCCGCGTCCCAGCGCGAGCATCTGGTCGAAGCAGTTCCTGAGCTGTTCATCCGGGACGGGCTGGCCATCGCGCTTCGCAATCGCGGCGAGCCGCTGGTAGGCCAGGGTGCGTTTGAACAGATCGAGGAAATCGCCGGCATTGGTCAGTTCGACGGCGGCGTAGACCGACGCCCGATCCTTCCGGAAATTGCCCTCGTCGAGATCGGTATCCAGGCCGCCCAGCCCGGCGCTGATGACCATGCCGAATTCGCGCGTGTTGTTCAGGCTGATTCGCAGTTCGACCGCGTTCGAGCCTGGTGTCGGCCGCGCATCCCGGGCCGGGACCATGTCCAGGCTCGCGAGCAGGGTGCCGAGTTCTTCCGGGTTCAGGGAGTCGCGCCCCGCGGCGGCGGCCTGCCGGAACAATTCCGCGGTTACGGCGTTGTTGGCTACGGCGTGGGTCCTGGACTGTGAAGGATTCTGCATGCTTTGACTCCCTTGATGCCGCGATCGACAGGGTGATGCCGGGGAGTAACTATAACAGATACAGAAACATCAATAAACATTAGTCTTAATGTATCGTTTGATATCCATCAAGTCGGAAGCTGGCCGGAGGCTGTATCAGGCAGAGGGTGCCGCCAGACCGCCGAAGCGTTCATAGAAGTAGGGAGCGGCGGGGGGTAGCGGGCCGTTCGCGGTCTCGCAGACCGCCAGCAAGTGCTGCTGGGCCAGCGGGTAGGTGATGCTGTACAGGTCGCGGCACAGCTGGCGCGCGACGCCGCCGCTCCAGTTGGCAGGAAGCAGCTGCGACGGCAACTGCGGATCGTGCAGCAGCGCCCGCCGGAAGTGGTGCATGAGCAGCGTTTGCACCAGGAAGCACTGTTCTGGATCGAGGCTGTTGGCGGCGCGCATGGTACGCAGCACCGGGCGAAAGAGTTCGATGAAATCGAGGTACTTGGCGGAAAGGGCCTCGAGATTCCAGCATTCATGGACCAGCTCCTGGAGCGGTTTGCTGGTCAGGGCGCTGATGTTAACGGCCTTCATGGCGACGACCTTGTCGTGTGCTCCCGTCTCCTGGAGGATGTCGAGCAGGGCGTCTGTGTCGGCCGATGGATGGGCGAGTATGCCCGACGCCAGAGCGCCGTAGCCGGCCCAGGCCAGTTCCTTGCGCAGGGCATCGCGTTGCGCGCCGCCCAGCGAGCCGGGCATCATGACCAGTTGCCATTCTCCCGTCCAGGTGTCCTGCGGGGCGAAATAGATCCTGCGATAAGCATGTTCGAAGCGGCGTCTGCCGGACGTGGTCAGGCTGTAATAGCTCCTGCGGCCCATCTGTTCGGAGACCAGCCATTTTTCCTGGGACAGGCGATACACGCTGGTGCGCACCATGCGCTCGTTGAGGCCCAGAGGTTGCACCAGCTTGATGAAGCTGCCGAGCCAGACCGTGCCGCCGTGCGGAGCGATGAAGTCGCCATAGATCGTGATGATCAGCGAGTTGGCGCGGGTCGGATGCTGGTCGAGGAAGTCCTTGATCCACTGGCTGATATATCGGCTCTTCACATTGTTCCTAAAAGACGGACCGGGGCGGATGTGGCGCTGCACATTGTATTGGATGAACCGGTCTGCAGCATTAGACATCTCTAATGTGATACAAAATCATTGCATATATTCTGGCGAAAGTGTATCGTATCGTCAATTAGGTCAAATCTGACCCCGGTACGACGAGACGAGGCGGGCAATGCAACACGAGGCAGGCGTGGGCATCGAGGCACATAGGCAATACGGCGCGTATCGCTGGACCGGCGCCGCCGGCGCGCATTCGGACGAGACCGTCGCGGAAGAAGTGCCTGTCGCTCTGGTCTACAACGGCATCTCCCATGTCGTGATGCTGTCGACGCCGTCGGACCTGGAAGATTTGGCTCTGGGCTTCAGTCTGAGCGAGTGCATCGTGGGGCGCTCCGGTGAGATTCACGATCTGGAGATCGTCGAGCGGGACAACGGTATCGAAGTCCACATGCAGCTTTCCGCAGAGCGCGCCCATCTGCTCAAGCAGCATCGGCGGACCTTGGCCGGACGCACCGGTTGTGGTCTGTGCGGTTCCGAAAGCCTCGACCAGCTGGCCAAGCGGGCTACGGTCGTCCGGTCCTCCGCCGTGATGAATTCAGGGGCCTTGCCGCGTGCCTTGTGCGCGCTGCAGGGAATGCAGCACCTGTTCCATTTGACGGGAGCGGTACACGCCGCCGCCTGGTGCGACTTCAATGGCGGGATCCATCTGGTGCGGGAAGACGTCGGGCGTCACAACGCGCTCGACAAGCTGATCGGCTCTCTGGCGTCTCAACGCCGGGCCTTCGACGACGGCTTCGTCCTCATGACCAGCCGTGCCAGCTATGAAATCGTGCAGAAGGCCGCGGCGGTGGGCATTGCGGTAGTCGCGGCAGTTTCTGCACCTACCGGCATGGCGGTCAGGGTGGCGGTCGATTCGGGCGTCACCCTCATCGGCTTTGCCCGCGGCGAGCGGCATTGCGTCTATTCGCATCCCGAGCGCGTTCAATAGTCAGCGAAACAGGCGAGGAAGATCAGAATGGCAGCAGTCCAACCGAAATCCGTCAAGCATGTGCCGACCTATTGCTACAACTGCGTGTCCGGCCCCGACTTCATGAGCGTCAAGGTGGTTGACGGCGTCGCTACCGAGATCGAGCCGAATTTTGCCGCGGCCGAGGTGCATCCGGCGAAAGGCAAGGTCTGCGTCAAGGCCTACGGCCTGGTGCAGAAGACCTATAACCCGAACCGCATCCTCACGCCGATGAAGCGGACCAATCCGAAGAAGGGCCGCAACGAGGATCCCGGTTTCGTGCCGATCTCCTGGGATGAGGCGCTTGGTCTCGTCGCGGAGAAACTCAATGCCGTGCGCGCCAAGGGGCTGGTAGACGAAGCCGGGTTGCCGCGGGTCGCCGTCAGCCTCGGCCACGGCGGCACGCCCTCCAACTACATGGGCACCTTCCCGGCCTTCCTCGCCGCCTGGGGTCCTGTCGATTTCAGCTTCGGCTCGGGGCAGGGCGTCAAGTGCGTGCATTCCGAGCATCTCTATGGCGAATTCTGGCATCGCGGCTTTACCGTCGCTTCCGACACGCCGAACGCCCGCTACGTGATCGCCGTGGGTGCCAACGTCGATGTGACGGGCGGTCCCTGCGCCGTGATCCGTCATGCGGATGCCAGGGTGCGGGGCTACAAACGCGTTCAGGTGGAGCCGAGCCTGACGGCGACGGGCGCCTGCTCCGCGGAATGGGTGCCGATCCGGCCCAAGACCGATCCGGCCTTCCTGTTCGCCCTGATCCATGTCCTGATGCACGAGAACGGACTGGCGAAGCTCGACATTCCCTTTTTGCGCGACCGCACCGCGTCGCCCTATCTGGTCGCTCCGGACGGGCTCTATCTGCGTGATCCGCAGAGCGGCAAGCCGCTGGTCTGGGATGAGGTTTCCGCTGCCGCCGTGCCGCACGATACGGCCGGCGCGCGACCGGCCGTGGCAGGTGCCTACCGCCTGAGTCAAGCGGTCGTCGTCGATGCCGACAAGGAGCGCCGCGAGTACCGCGATGTCGAGGGCAAGACTGCTTATGAAATGCTGTTGCAGCACATTGCGAAGTACACGCCGGAATGGGCCGAGACGATCTGCGACGTGAAAGCCGAGACCATCCGCCGCATCGCCAACGAGTACCTCGAGGCCGCCAGCATCGGCGAAACGATCGAGATCGACGGCAAGACGCTCTCCCTGCGGCCGGTTGCCGTGACGCTGGGCAAGTCGGTGAATAACGGATGGGGCGCCTACGAATGCTGCTGGGCGCGCACCGTGCTGGCCGCTCTGGTCGGCGCGCTGGAAAATCCCGGCGGGCTGGTCGGCACTACGGTGCGGCTCAACAAGTCGCGCGACAACCGCCATCTTTCCGTGAAGCCAGGCGAAGACGGCTTCATGGTCCAGTACTTCAATCCGACCAGCAAGGAGGAATGGCAGTCGACGCCGTCCACCCGCAACCTGCACCAGACCCTGGTTCCCATCGTCGGCCACAACGGCGCCTGGAGCCAGGCGCTCGGCCCGACGCAACTGGCCTGGATGTTCCAGGGCGAGCGCCCCGACGACTGGTCGATGCCGATGCCGACGCTGCCCGATGTGTGGCTCGTCTACCGCTCGAATCCGTCGATCTCCTTCTGGGACACGCGGCACCTGGCGGAAGTGGCGGCACGTTTTCCGTTCATGGCCTGCGTGGCCTACACGGTCGACGAGACCAATTACATGGCCGACGTGCTGCTGCCGGAGGCGACCGATCTCGAATCGACCCAGATGATCCGCATGGGCGGCACCAAGTACATGGAGCAGTTCTGGGACTACAAGGGCGTCGTGCTGCGGCAGAAGGCCGTCGAGCCGCAGGGCGAGTCGCGCGACTTCACATGGATCACCACCGAGCTGGCCAAGCGCACCGGCCTGCTCGACCCGTATTTCGGCGCGATCAACAAGGGCATTTCCGGCGTTTCGCCGCTCAAGGGCGAAGGCTACGATTTCAGCCTGGATCCGGCGAGCGAGCCGGCGTCCGAGCAGATCTGGGACGCGGTCTGCCGTGCCGCCACCGTTACGCTCTCTGAAGGCCGCGAGGAGCACGACCTGGAATGGTTCCGCGAAAACGGCTTCTTCGCCGTGCCGATGTCGAGGCTCGAGTGGTATTTGACGCCGACCATGGAAAAGCTCGGGCTGCGCTACGAACTGCCCTATCAGGAGCGCCTGCTGCGAGCCGGCCGCGAGCTCGGCCGGCGGCTGCACGAGAAGAAGATGAACTGGTGGGACGAACAGCTTTCGGAATATACCGCGTTGCCCGAGTGGCACGACGTGCCCGGGCGATGGATACGCAACCTCGAGAAGTCCGGCGCCAAAATCGAGGATTTTCCGTTCTGGCTGCTGACTACCAAGAGCATGCAATACCATGCCGGCGGCAATGCCGCCATCGAGGTCATGCACGAGGTGGCGCAGAATCTGCGCGGCCACGCCGGGGTGATCATGAATGCGAAGACCGCGGCCGGTCTCGGCATCGCCGAGGGCGACCGAGTCGAGGTGCGGTCCCACATCGGCGCCACCTACGGCAAGGCGTCCTTGATGCAGGGCATCCGGCCGGACACCCTGGTCATCATCGGCCAGTTCGACCATTGGGCGACGCCTTTTGCCAAAACCATGGATGCCCCCAGCCTCAATACGATCGCACCGATGTCGCTCGACCTTACCGACGCGACGGGCTCCGGTGCCGATATCGTGCGGGTGGGCGTGCGTCGCGTGGAGGGGATGGCAGCATGAAGCGCTACGTGATGAGCATCGATCTGCGCCGCTGTGTCGGCTGCCAGACCTGCACCGCGGCCTGCAAGGGCGCCAACGCAACGCCGCCGGGGATTCAATGGCGCCGCGTGCTCGATATCGAGACCGGCGAGTTTCCCGATGTTCGGCGGACCTTCCTCCCGATGGCCTGCATGCATTGCGCCAATCCGCCTTGCGAAAAAGTGTGCCCGACCCGGGCCACCACCAAGCGTGCCGACGGCCTGGTGGCGATCGACTACGAGCTATGCATCGGCTGCGCCAACTGCGTCATGGCCTGTCCCTACGATGCCCGCTCCATCGTGCATGAGGCTCATTACGCCTATGGCGACACGCCGATGGCGTCCGAGGCCGCGCGCTTCGACCCGGACCGCATCGGAGTGTCGATGAAATGCACTTTCTGCGTGGATCGCATCGATCTCGCTGCACTCACCGGGCAGATTCCGGGTGTCGACCCGGAGGTGACGCCGGCCTGCGTCAATTCCTGCATTTCGGGTGCGATGCAGTTTGGCGACATCGAGGATCCGGAAAGCAACGTCAGTCGTTTGCTGGCGCAGACGCAGCATTACCGCATGCACGAGGAGCTGGGCACCGAACCGGGCGTGTACTACATTTGGGATCAGTCATGAAGAAACCCCTCCTTCGCGCTTCCAACCTGGCTTCCCCCAAGCAGCAGCACAACTGGGATTGGCGCGCAGCAAGCAATTTCATCGCCGGCGGCGCCGGCGGCGGCTTGCTGCTGTGGACGTCGATGGTAAATGCGTCGGCCGATGCGACACGGATGGCGATCCTGCTGGGCCTGATCCTGATCGGCAGCGGGCTGACCTGCGTCTGGTTCGAAATCGGCCGGCCCTGGCGCGCACTGAACGTGTACCGGCATTTCGCTACTTCATGGATGACGCGCGAGGCGGTGGTGGCCGTGGCAGTGTTCGCCGCGGGCGGCCTGGCCTTCCTGACCGGCACTTTCGCATTGGTCCTCCTTGCTGGCATTCTGGGTCTGGCGTTTCTGTACAGCCAGGCGCGAATCCTGGCGGCCAACAAGGGAATTCCGGCATGGCGGCATCCGCGCAGCATTTCGCTGATGATCGCCACAGGTCTCGCCGAAGGTGCGGGCTTTCTCGTCTGTGTGCTGTCGCTGTCATCCGCTACCGTCGGTTTTCCGGTTCTTGCCGGCCTGATCGCGCTGATCGTCGTCCGCGCATTCGCCTGGAACACCTATCTCGGCGCGCTGGTTGCCGACGGCGCGCCCGACGCGACGCTGAAGGTGCTGACGGGAATTGCTCCGAGATTGCTGGTCGTCGGCCATATTCTGCCGGCATTCGCTGTCGCCGGCGCCATGGCTGGGATGCCGGGACGGGCAGGCGTGAGCTTTGCCGCCGGAATACTCGTAGTGGCCGGCGGCTGGTTCCTCAAATTCACCCTGGTCAGACGCGCGGCGTTCACCCAGGGGCTGGCCCTGCCGCACCTGCCGGTGCGCGGGCGGGGAACGGCGGGACCGGCCACAAAGCCGGGATGGAAAGCCATGCCGGGGGGCAAGGCAGGATAGCTGGACGCGCGAAAGAAGGCAGGGTGTGGGGCCAGAGAGCCCCGTCGAATCGGAGGAGACGGAATGTACGAAGTACGCTTTCATGGCCGCGGCGGCCAAGGCGCCGTTACGGCGGCATCAATGCTCGCGTCGGCGCTGCTGGAGGAAGGCAAGTATGCGGTGTCGATTCCGTCCTTCGGTTTCGAGCGGCGCGGCGCGCCCGTGGTTTCCTTCCTGCGCTGCAGCGATCGCGAGATCCGCCAGCTGACCAACATCTACACGCCCGACTGCCTGATCTGCGTCGATCCGACGCTGGCGAAATCGGTCGATATCTTCAGCGGCCTCAAACCGGGCGGCACGCTGGTGCAGGCCACGCACAAGCCGCTGGCCGAGGTGGTGATCGCCGATACCGTCGGGGTGGTCGGACTGTGCGATGCGATCGGCATTGCGCTCGAAGTGTTCAAGCGCCCGATCACCAATACCTTGATGCTCGGCGCGTTCGCGAAGACGACCGGAGTCGTATCCCTGGGGGCGCTCAAGCGTTCGCTGGAGGACTCGGATTTTCGCGACGCCGGTCTGGCGCAGAACCTCATCGCGCTGGAGCGTGGTTACAACGAGACGACCGTGCACACCATTGAGCGGAGGGTCGCGGCATGAGTCGGCACGACAGCTATCCCCTGTTCGACATGACCAAGGCGAATGTGCCGGACGATCTTTGTCCCGTCGCGACCGTGGTCAGCCCGATGCTCCCCGGCGACTGGCGCAGCATGCGACCCGTGGTCAACCGCGACAAGTGCGTCAAGTGCGCCGTGTGCTGGCTGTATTGCCCGGTGCAGTGCGTCGAGGAACACGTGGCCTGGTTCGATTTCAACCTGAAGACCTGCAAGGGTTGCGGCATCTGCGCCAATGAGTGCCCGCAACGCGCAATCACCATGATTCCGGAGGCGACGTGAGGACAAATCACCGTGTCACCAGCGCCGACTCCTATGACCCGGAGGCCGCATGACTACCGCCATTCTTGAAACGCCGAGTCAGGCCAAGCCGGCGAAGCAGAAGGTCATCCTCTGCGAAGGCAACGAAGCCGCCGCACTGGGCGTCGCGCTGGCGCGACCCGACATGGTCGCGGTGTATCCGATCACACCGCAGTCCTCCCTGGTCGAGCACGTCGCCAAGTTGATCGCCGACGGCCGCATGGATGCCGACATCGTCGATGCCGAAGGGGAGCATTCGGTGCTCTCTGTGCTGCAGGGCGGCGCATTGGCGGGGGCGCGGACCTATACCGCGACCTGCGGGCCGGGCCTCGCGTTCATGTTCGAACCCTATTTCCGCACTTCCGGCATGCGCCTGCCGATTGTCATGTCGATCGTCACGCGCGACGGCATCACGCCGCAATCGGTCTGGGGCGGGCACCAGGATGCGATGACGGTGCGCGAGGTGGGCTGGGTGCAGGTCTATTGCGAGACAGTGCAGGAAGTGCTCGACACCACGATCATGGCGTTCAAGATCGCCGAACACCACGACGTCATGCTGCCGGTGAATGTCTGCCTCGACGGCAACTACCTTTCCTACGGCACCTCCCGCGTCGAGCTGCCCGATCAGGCGGAAGTCGATGCCTTCATGGGCGTCAAGGATGTCAATTGGCATGTCGCGCTCGATCCGCTGCGGCCGATGGCGGTCGATCCGCTGACCGGCGGTTCGGGCGGCAAGGGGCCGTCGACCTTCGTCCGCTACCGCAAGGGGCAGTGTCGCGGCATGCAGAACTCGCTGCGCGTGATCGAGGAAGTGCATGAGGAATGGGCGCAGCGGTTCGGGCGGCATTTCGCACCGCTGGTCGAGGACTACCGGCTCGACGGCGCCGATTACGCGATCATGACGCTGGGCAGCATGACCGGCGCGGCCAAGGACGCGGTCGATGAAGCGCGCGACGCCGGCAAGAAGGTCGGCCTCATCAAGATCAAGACCTTCAGCCCCTTCCCGGTGGACGCGCTGCTCAAGTCCCTGCAGAAGGTCCAGGCGCTGGGCGTGGTCGATCGTTCGGTCGGCTTCCGCTGGAACTGCGGGCCCATGTATCAGGAAACCATGGGCGTCCTGTACAAGCTCGGCCGCCACGTGCCGTCGATGAGCTTCATCGGCGGGCTGGCTGGCGCCGACATTACGGTCGGACATTTCCATCGCGTCATCGAAGCGACGGAGCGGCTGCTCAGCAATCCGGCGCCGATCGAGCCGGTTTGGCTCAACGAGAACGATTGAGGGCCCGAGCGATGGAGCATACCAAATACCTTGTGGTCGGCAGCAGCCACGCCGCGCTCGAAGCGGTCACGGCGATCCGCATGCATGATACGGAAGGCAGCCTGACGCTGCTGACCCGTGATCCACACCTGCCTTACTCGCCGACCGTGTTGCCCTACGTCGTTTCGGGTCGCTCGGCGCCCGACGCTATCTTCTTGCGTGACGAGAAGTTTTTTGCCAAGCAGCGGGTCCAGTTGAAGCGCGGCGCCGCGCTGAAGGCCTTGCATGTCGAGCGCAATGCCGCGGAACTCGCCGATGGCAGCGAGATCGCTTACGAGAAGATCCTGTTGGCCACGGGCGCGTCGCCGGCGATTCCGCCGATTCCGGGCATCGACACAGTTTCCTACCACGTGTTGCGCACGCTCGACGATGCGACGAAGCTGAACGCCGCGATCAGGCAGTCGAAGCAGGCAGTGGTACTGGGAGCAGGACTGGTCGGCATGCATGCCGCCGAAAACCTGGTAAAGGCCGGTGCCAAGGTCACCATCGTCGAAATGGCCAGGCAACTCACCGACGGCTACTTCGATGCGACGGCGGCCGGCCTGATCGAAAAGGCATTCACCGACAACGGCGCCCGCATTCTCACCGGCAGCCGGGTCGTGAAGCTCGCGCCGTCCGCCATTGGAGCGACCCTGACGCTCGAAAACGGCACCACGCTCGAAGCCGACCTGCTGCTGGTGGCTACCGGCGTCAAGCCGAACATGGACTATCTGGACGGCAGCCAGGTCGAGCACGACAAGGGCATCCTGGTAAGCGACACCATGCAGACCAGCGTCGCCAATGTCTGGTCCGCCGGCGATTGCGCACAGGCCAAGGGATTCTTTACCGACGCCAGGGTGATGAATGCGATCCTGCCCGACGCGACCGAGCAGGGCCGCATCGCCGGCATGGCGATGGCCGGGGACCCCGGCTTGAAGACCTATCCGGGCGGCGTACCGCTGAATACCTATCATTTCTTCGGTCGTCATGCGATATCGGTCGGCAGCAGCAAAGTGCCAGAGGGCGCCGAAGTGGTAACCCGGTTCGACGGTACCAGCGGCCGCTACCTCAAGGCGATATTCAAGGACGGCTGCCTGCTGGGCATCTACGGCGTCAACGAATTCTTCGACGGCGGCGTCATGTGCCAGCTGATTCTGCGGCGGGTCGATCTGTCGGCCGTCAAGGAACGCTTCGTGGCCAATCCGCTGGCCGTCGGCCGCGAACTGATGTCCAAACTCTGGCGCTAGGAGACGACCATGGGAAAGAGCTACAACACCATCGCCTTCGACGCCGAAAAGTGCGACGGCTGCGGCGACTGCATGACCGCCTGTGCGACCGCCAAGACCGGTACCGGGGACAAGGCGCGCTCGCGCATCCAGATCGTGGCCGGCGAAGGCGACGGCTTCGAACTGGCACTCTGCCGCCAGTGCGGTGATCCGAAGTGCGTGACGGTTTGTCCGGCCGGGGCGCTAACCAAGAATTTTGACAGCGGCGTCATCGAATGGAACGCATCGAAGTGCGTCGATTGCCTGTTGTGCACCATCGGCTGCAGCTACGCCGGGATTGCGCTTGATGAGGGCGTCGGCCACGTCGCCAAGTGCGACACCTGCGACGGGTCACCGGCCTGCGTACCGGCCTGTCCGCACCAGGCGCTGACCTATGTGACGACATCGCGCATCTACAACGAAGTGGGCGACTGGGAGGATCTCTTTGCGCCGGGACTCGCCGGCTGTCAGGGGTGCAACACCGAACTGCTGATGCGCCACACGCTGCGCCGGGTCGGTCCGGAGACAGTCCTGGCGACTCCGCCGGGCTGCGTGCCCGGCATGGGTTCCGTCGGCTTCAACGGCACCACCGGTACCAAGGTTCCGGTTTTCCACCCGCTGCTGACCAATACTGCGGCGATGCTGGCCGGCATCAAGCGGCAGTACAAGCGGGTCGGCCGGGAAGTCAATGCGCTGGCCATTGCCGGCGACGGCGGCGCCTCCGATGTCGGCTTCCAGTCCCTGTCCGGCGCCGCCGAGCGCAACGAGCAGATACTCTTCATGGTGGTCGACAACGAGGGCTACATGAACACCGGCATGCAGCGTTCGAGCTGCACGCCTTATGGCGCCTGGACCTCGACCACGCCGGTGGGCGAGGGTTCGGGCGGCATGCCGTCGCAGGGGAAGACCCAGGATGCCAAGAATCTGCCCCTGATCATGGTCAACCATCGCTGCGAGTACGTGGCGACGGCGTCGACGGCTTACATGCAGGATCTCTACGACAAGCTCGACAAGGCGATCCAGGCGTCCAAGCGCGGGTTTGCCTATCTGCACGTCTATTCGCCCTGCACCACGGGCTGGCGATTCCCGACCGACCAGAACATGGAAGTCGCGCGCAAGGCGGTCGAGACCAATTTCGTGATGCTCTGGGAGTACAACCCGCGCGACGGCCTGGAGCTCACGCGGCCGGTGGATGATCCTCTGCCGGTGACCGAGTATCTGAAGGCAATGGGGCGCTTCCGCCATCTGAGTCCGGATCAGATTTCACACATACAGGGCAAGGTCGTGGAAAATCTCGCTTTCGTCAAACAAATGGCTCAGCGACAGAGCGCCTAGGGGGAAGAAACATGAGCAAGCAGGATAGCAGTCTGGAACCAATCGAGAAGGCAAGCCGGGACGAGTTGCAGGCGCTGCAGCTGCAGCGCATGAAGTGGTCGTTGCAGCATGTCTACGACAACGTGCCGCACTACCGCAAGAAGTACGACGCCGCCGGTGTGCACCCGGGTGATTTGAAGCAGCTGTCGGATCTCGCGAAATTTCCATTCACGACCAAGCTCGACCTGCGCGATACCTACCCTTATGGCATGTTTGCGACGCCGATGCGCGACGTAGTGCGTGTTCATGCCTCGTCGGGCACGACCGGCAAGCCCACCGTGGTCGGCTACACGAAGAACGACATTGCCATGTGGGCGGGTCTGATGGCCCGCTCGCTGCGCGCCGCGGGCTGCTCCGCGGACGACATCATTCTCAACTCCTATGGCTACGGACTGTTTACCGGCGGCCTCGGCGCGCACTACGGCGGGGAGGCCCTGGGCGCGACGGTGATTCCGATGTCCGGCGGCCAGACCGAAAAGCAGGTGCAACTGATTCAGGATTTCAAGCCCACGGTGATTCTGTGCACGCCCTCATACGTGCTGACCATCGCCGACGAGATGATCAAGCAGGGCATCAAGCCGAACCAGACCAGCCTGCGGGTGGGTGTCTTCGGCGCCGAACCCTGGACCAACGAAATGCGTCGCGAGATCGAGGAGCGCCTGGGCATCGATGCAGTGGATATTTACGGTCTGTCGGAGGTCATGGGGCCCGGAGTGTCCTGCGAATGCGTCGAGACCAAGGATGGTCCCCACATCTGGGAAGACCATTTCTACCCTGAGATCATCAATCCGGAAACCGGCGAGGTGCTGCCCGACGGCGAAGTGGGCGAGCTGGTATTCACCTCGCTGTCCAAGGAAGCCCTGCCCATCATCCGCTACCGCACGCGCGATCTGACACGGCTCCTGCCGGGTACGGCACGCACCATGCGGCGCATGGAGAAGATCACCGGCCGCAGCGACGACATGCTGATCATTCGCGGCGTGAACGTCTTTCCGACGCAGATCGAGGAGATCCTGCTGAAGAACCCCAACTTGTGCGCCCAGTATCAACTACAGGTGTCGCGCGAAGGCCACCTCGACCAGCTGGATGTCTATGTCGAGGTGCGCGCCGACCTTTCGGACTCGATAAGCGAAGCGAAGCGCCGTGAAATCGGCGCTGAGGTGAAACACCATATCAAGTCCCTGGTCGGAGTCAGCGCGGACGTTCATGTCGTTGAAACCGACAAGGTGGAAAGAACGCTGGTAGGCAAGGCGCGACGGGTGATCGACCGGCGCCCGAAATAGACGTCGATTAGAAAAAAGGTCTCAAGGCGACCGTCGGGCCATCCCGCTCGAGCGGCCGCCATTGGGTTTAAAGGTCAGGGGGAAACCAATTTGTCGCAGTTCCTGCAGTTCCTGTTTTCCGGCATCACCGTAGGGGCCACGTATGCCCTCGCGGCGCTCGGGTTTACGCTGATCTACAACGCCAGCAACGTGATCAATTTCGCCCAGGGCGAATTCATCATGCTCGGCGGCATGCTGGCATTCTTCTTCATGCAGGCGGGAGCCCCGATGCCGCTGGCCATCCTGCTGGCGATCGCGATTCCGGCACTGGTCGGAGTAGCGCTGGAGAAGCTGGCGATCGAGCCCGCGCGCGATGCCGAGGTCGTGACCCTGATCATCATCACCATCGGAGCATCACTGGTCATTCGCGGCCTGATTCAGCTCTGGCTGGGCAAGGGCGCGCACTCCTATCCAGGTTTCTCGGGCAGCGAGCCGATCCAGCTCGGCGGCGCCACGCTATTGCCGCAAAGCCTTTGGGTGCTCGGCATCACGGCGCTGGTGGTGGTCGCGCTCTGGTACTTCTTCAGCCGCACGCTGGCCGGCAAGGCCATTCTCGCCACCTCGTGCAACCCGCTGGCTGCGAAACTCGTCGGCGTCAACACGCAGTGGGTCCTGCTCGTGAGTTTCGCCCTTTCCGCGGCGCTGGGGGCAATCGGCGGCGTGCTGCTGACCCCGATCACCCTGACTTCCTACGACGTCGGAATCATGCTGGGCCTCAAGGGCTTTGTTGCCGTCGTCGTCGGCGGTCTGGGCAGCGGTCTGGGTGCCGTGGTCGGCGGGCTGCTGGTCGGCGTCATCGAAGCCATGGCGGCCGGCTACATCTCGTCCGCCTACAAGGATGCGATTCCCTTCATCCTCATTCTGTTCATTCTCTTCTTCATGCCGCGCGGCATTTTCGGCGCAAAAGTGACGGAGCGGGTATGAACACTCTGAAGCGGCATTACCCGCTCTTGATCCTGGCCACCGTGCTGCTGTTGCTGCCGCTGGTGCTGCCCAACAACTACTACTACGACATTGCCATACGGATGGCGATCAACGCGATCATCGTTCTCGGTCTGAATCTCCTGATCGGATTTGCCGGCCAGATCAGTCTCGGGCACGCCGGTTTCGTCGGTATCGGGGCCTATGCCTCGGCGATTCTGCCGACGCACTTCGGCTGGCATCCGATATTCGCCATGGCAGGCGGCGCGGCAATTGCGAGTGCCATCGCAGCCGTCGTGGCGCGGCCGATCTTTCGCTTGAAGGGGCATTACCTGGCGATGGCGACGCTCGGCCTGGGAATCATCACGGCGATCGTGATCAAGAACGAGGCGGCCTATACCGGCGGGCCGGATGGCATGGCGGTTGCCGCGCTCAGCCTGATGGGTTTCGAGATTTCCGGAGAAAAGCAGTGGTACTGGGTGCTCGCCGCGCTTCTCCTGTTCAGCTTCTGGGCGTCGAGGAACCTGATTGATTCTCCCTTCGGGCGCGCCTTGAGGGCACTGCATGGTTCCGAGGTGGCGTCGCAAGTCATGGGGGTCGATGTTGCGCGCTACAAGGTGGCCATCTTCGTCCTGTCGGCTTTTTTTGCCAGCCTGATGGGCAGCGTCACCGCCCATTACATCGGTTTCGTCAGTCCCAACATTGCCGATTTCTTCCATTCCATCGAGTTGATGACCATGGTCGTTGTCGGCGGCATGGCGTCCATTTACGGCTCGCTGATCGGTGCCGTGCTGCTGACAGCCTTGCCCCAGGCGCTGTCGACCTTCGAGGGATGGGAGACCGTGGCCTTCGGCACCATCCTCATACTGTGCATGATCTTCATGCCAAAGGGACTGGTGCCCACGCTGGCAGCCCGCTTTGGCCGCGACCGGCAGGAGGACCGCTGATGGCGCTGCTCGAAGTCGACAATCTTTCCATCGCGTTTGGCGGCGTCAAGGCCGTGCAAAACGTCAGCTTCTCGGTGGATCGCGGACTGGTCTATTCGGTGATCGGGCCGAACGGCGCCGGCAAGACCACGCTGTTCAACCTGATTACCGGGGTCTACACGCCGAGTGAGGGAGAAATCCGCCTCGATGGCCAGTCCATTGCCGGCCTTGCGCCGCACGATCTTGCCTTGAAGGGCATGGCCCGAACGTTCCAGAACCTGCAGATTTGCATGAACATGACGGCCCTGGAGAACGTCATGGTCGGCGCGCATTTGCAGCTCGACCGCAACCTGATCAAGGCCATGCTGCGCTTTCCCGGCATTGCCCGGCGTGATCGCCAGCTGAGGGACGAGGCACGCGAACTGATGCGCTTTGTCGGGCTCGAAAGCTACTGGAATCTGGGTGCCAGCTCGATGCCCTATGGGGCGCTGAAGCGGCTGGAGATTGCCCGCGCGCTCGCTGCCAAGCCGCAAATACTTTTCCTCGATGAACCGGCGGCGGGACTGAATTCGCACGAAACGGCCGAGATCGACGAACTGGTGCGCAAGGTTGCCGAGAACCAGATCACCGTGGTGCTGGTCGAACACGACATGAAGATGGTGATGAACATTTCCGATCGCATCCTGGTGCTCGACTATGGCAAGAAGCTGACGGAGGGCACTGCCAGGGAAGTCAGGGAGAACCCTGACGTGATCGCCGCCTATCTGGGCAGCAACACATGAAAACAGCACTGGGGAAAGATTCGTGACCGAGGCCCTGCAGACGATCAGCAGCGAGCATCGCAGCATGTGGCAGTTGACCGTGATGCTCGAGGAGTTGCGCAAACAGTTGGGCAAGCCGGACGAGAAGCCCGATGCCGAACTGTTCGGGCTGATCCTCGATTACATCGAACACTATATCGAGCGGGTGCATCAGCCCAAGGAGGAGGCCCTCCTTTACAGAGCTGTTCTTGATCGCACCGACGAGGGCAGGGAGATGATCGCGGAGTTTCAGCGGGAACATGCGGCCAGCCCCGAGATCGTGGCGCGCTTGCGCAGCCAGTTGAAGGCGCTCACGCATCACTATCCGGAGGGCGTTGCGGAGTTTCAGTCAGCCCTCGAAGCGTACATCTCCATGATGCGGAATCACATCATGAGGGAAGAAAACGAACTGTTTCCCCTGGCCCGCAGGATACTGACCGACGTGGACTGGGACGAAATCAATAGCGCCTTTGCGGACAGCGCGGATCCGTCATTCGGAGAGACGGCCCGTGCGGAGTTTCGCTCGCTGATGTCCCGCATCGTCAACCAGGCGCCTGATCCGATAGGATTTGGCCTCGTTACGGAAACCAAGGCGGCGGTCGAGGCCAATCCCGTGCTGCTGTCGGTCGAGAACCTGAGCAGCCACTACGGGCGCATTCAAGCCTTGCGTGGTGTCACCATCGACGTCAGGCAGGGTCAGCTGGTCGCACTCGTCGGCGCCAACGGCGCCGGCAAGACGACCTTGCTGCGGGCGATTTCCGGGGTACAAAGGGTGAGCGGGGGCAAGGTGAGCTTTGCCGGGCAGGAGATTACCCACATGCGTCCGGACCAGCGTGTCCGGCTGGGCATCTGCCAGGTTCCCGAGGGGCGCCAGGTGTTCGGGCCGCTCTCGGTGGAAGACAACCTGCGCCTGGGTGCCTATACGCGCTGCGACAAGGGGGCGATCGCGGACGACATGGAACAGATGTATGTCATGTTCCCCATCCTCAAGCAGAAATTCAGGCAGGCCGCAGGAACCCTTTCCGGCGGCCAGCAACAGATGCTGGCGATGGCGCGGGCGCTCATGGGACGGCCGAAGCTGCTGTTGCTGGACGAGCCGTCGATGGGTCTCGCGCC
>Ga0208753_100339_pt1 | contig 20585 bp, 18 predicted proteins | sample LakWasMet37_LOW7_2_FD_183877 | JGI IMG/M metagenome (GOLD analysis project Ga0208753, IMG submission 183877) | Freshwater sediment methanotrophic microbial communities from Lake Washington under simulated oxygen tension - Sediment Metagenome... | ecosystem: Environmental > Aquatic > Freshwater >... | reverse complement strand
GCCGATACCGGAAGTCATGAAGGGTGTGAGCGCGCAGCCGATCGCCAAAACCACCAGCCCGCCGATCAGCACGGCGCGCGGACCGTAGCGGTCGGCAACCGCGCCGGCCACCGGCTGCATGGCCCCCCAGGTGAATTGGCCCACCGCCAGCGCGAGGCTGATGGTGACGATGCCGAGGCCGGTCGATTCGTTGATCGGCGCCACGAACAGGCCCAGCGACTGGCGGGCACCCATGGTGACCATCAGGATTCCGGCCGCGGCCAGGGTCGTAAGCAGAATGTCGGGACTACGGATTGAACGAAACATGTCGCGGTCGCCAACGTACGGATTCGATGTCCATCACTATAGGTAACGATTACAAATACAAATAGCCCATAATCGACACCTTTCCGTCAACGTTTCATTTACAAATGTCCTGGCTTAGCAGTTGGTTAGCCTTCGTCAAGGTCGTCGAAACCGGCAGCATGGCCGGGGCATCGCGCCGTCTGGACTGCACGCGCGCGCAGGTCAGCAAGCAGATTGGTGACCTCGAACGGCGTTTCGGGGTTCGCCTGTTCGAGCGATCGACGCGCAGAGTCAGCTTGACGCCTTCTGGCGAAGTCTTCTATCAGCATGCGCAGCGCACCCTGGAGTCCATCGAAGCCACCGAGGTCGCCGTCAGAAACCTCGGCGACGAACCCCGCGGAATGCTGCGCGTCAGCGCCACCGTCGTCTTCGGCCGCATGTTTGTTGCGCCGCTGATACCGGGCATCATTGCCCGCTATCCCGAGCTGGAGTGCGAACTCGTTCTCGCCGACCAGACCGTCGACCTGGTCGACGACCGCATCGATCTGGCGATACGGATGACCCGGGATCCGCCACAGGACGCCGTTGTCCGGCGGCTGATCGCCGTGAAGCGGGTGATTTGCGCTTCACCGGCCTACATTGAGGCGCACGGCGAGCCTCGAATGCCCAGCGAGTTGGAAGACCACCAGTGCTTCAGCTACCTTCTCGCCGACGACAACGTGTGGCGCCTCGCGGACAGGCAGGGCAAGGAAACTGACATCCGGGTTCGCAGCAGGTTCCAGTTCAACGACATCGCCTGCCTGCACGATGCCGTGCGCAACGGCCACGGCCTGGCGATATTGCCGCTCTACATCTGCGGCGCGGACCTGGCCTCGGGCGCGCTGAAACTCGTGCTCGACGATTTCGAGCCGGTCGTCAGTTTCGGCCGCTACATCTACGCCTGCTACACGCCCAGCCGCGTTCGCGCACCCAAGGTCGCGGTGTTCCTCACCGAACTCGAGCGGATGCTGAGTCCTGTGCCGCCTTGGGCACGGTGAGTGTCGTCTTCATCAGGTCGCGGTCGCCCGCGATCGCTTCCACGGCCGACAACTTCGTACTGCGCTTGCTCGTGGTCATGGTTTGGCGTCACAAACAGGCCGGTTACGCTGCACCGCCGAAATCCATTAGGAATAGTACCAACGCATAACGAATGTCCGCCGTCCCGATCTCCGCGTTCCTGACGAAGGTCTGCTTCCATTTTCCTCGGCTGTCTCCAATGGGCACGAAGCGGAAATCCTCTCCCGCTAGTCTCAATGTCCGCTCCGGCCGAGAACCGGAAGCTCGATGCCAGCCTTTTGCATGGCTCTTCCTGGCACGCCCTACCTGTGGGCCTCGTGCGAATTGGCTGTCGTGAACACTTCCAGCCATGACTGTCTCGCAGGATTTCGCCAGGCAGCTTCGCGGCGCATAAAATGTCGCGCATCGGCCACGGAATACCTCGAATGTTTTACGGCATCACCGACCTGACCACCTTCGTTCTCGGCACGATTTTCATCGTTCTGCTGCCCGGCCCGAATTCGCTCTACGTCATGACCGTCGCTTCGCGCTGGGGCATTGCCGCCGGCTATCGCGGTGCGTGCGGCATCTTTCTCGGCGACACGATTCTGATGATTCTCTCGGCGACGGGAGTGGCGTCCCTGTTGCAGACCACCCCCGCCTTGTTCATGATTCTGAAGTACGCCGGAGCCGCCTACCTGTCCTGGCTGGGCATCGGGCTCATGCACTCCGCGTTCCGGACCTGGCGGAGCCCCGCGGAGACCGGACCGGTGCCGAAACCCGTCGATGCCGCCCGCCCTTTCCGCGCGGCCCTGATGATCAGCCTGATGAATCCGAAGGCGATCCTGTTCTTCATTTCCTTCTTCATCCAGTTCGTCTCTCCGGAGTATCCACATCCGGAGCTGTCCTTCGTGATTCTGGGCCTCATCGTCCAGATCTGCAGCGCCCTGTATCTCTCCGCGCTGATTTTCGGCGGCACCCATCTGGCGGAGCAGGTCCGCCGCCACCGACGCTTGTCCGCCACCGCGACCGGAGGGGTCGGCGGCCTGTTCATCGGCTTCGGCGTCAAGCTGGCCAACGCGACGCTTGCTTAGCGCCCCGGGCATCTTCCGGAAGTCGGCGCTGGCGGTACGGCGATCCGGCGCAAAGAGTCGCCTATCGCCTGGCTTCCCTGGCGATGTCGATGCCGCCACAACTCAGAATCAGGGCATGAGCGCATGCCGTGTCCTTTTGCGCCGACAGGCGCAAGGCCTCGGCCAGATACCTGGCGGAAGCCTCGGGAAAACCCAGCTTGTCGGCGGCGACGCCCAGGTAATACCAGGCCAGATCGATCCGGTAGCCTATCTTGATCGTATCGAGGGCAAGCTGCCGCCACGACTTGTTGTCATTGAGCTCGCGCAGGCTCCCCTGCTTCAGGATGAATTCCGCCGAGCAGGAGTCGCATTTGAGCTCGGCTTCGCCCTTGCTGAACCTGTCGAAGGTCTCGGAGTAGAAGGCCAGCGGCGACGCCTTTGGCTTCGAGCTGCCGTCGAGTGAACTTGCGGCCCCGCCTGAGGCCTGCCCTGCATCGACCGCCCGTTCATTCGCGGGGCGACTGGTCCATGCCACTGCAACTGCCGTCGTCCTTGCATCGGGGTCGTAGAGCTTGAGCATTGCAGGCTCCATGCCTGCAAGGGTATCGATTCTCTTCGGCGGTGCGGGATGGGTGCTGAGGAAGTCGATGCGCGATTTGCTTTTGCTCTCCTTCATCATTTTTTCCCAGAGCGTCACGGCGGCATGAGGGTGGTAGCCGGCGCGAGCCGCCAATTCGATGCCCAGGCGGTCCGCCTCTTCCTCGGCAGTCCGGCTGTTCGGCAGATTGATGAAAGCCAGCGCGGCGAGTTCCGCTGCGTTGTAGACAGCCTGTTGATTGCGGTTGTCCCTGCTTGCCGCCGCGGTGACGGCCACGACGGCAACGCTGGAGGCTATCTGCACCGACATCTTCTCGGCGCCGTGATTCGCCAGCGCATGGGATATCTCGTGCCCCATCACCTGGGCCAACTCGTCATCGGTCGCGTCGAGCTTGTCGACAAGGCCGGTATAAATCCCCATCCGGCCGCCCGGCATGCAGAACGCATTGACAGTCTTGGGCTCGGCAATGACCTTGATGGTCCAGTTCCAGTCCCTTGTCTCGGGGCGGTAGCGCACGGCCTGGGTAATCAGGCGGTCGGTAATGTCCTTGATGCGCGTGTTGAGCCCGGCATCGTCGCTGATCCTGCCCTTCTTCTCCAGCGATCCGATCATGCTCTGGTACGCGGAGCTCGACTGCGCAATGGCCGATTTCTCGGAGACCATCATCAGTTGGCTGCGGCCAGTCATCTGGTTCGTGGCGCATCCCGACAGGCCGGCCAGTCCGATTGCAGCGAGGACGGCGATTCGCGAGCGAAGTGAAAGATGCATGACCGTTTCCATGAGTGAATGAGTATGGCAGGACGGCGATTCCGGTTCGACGACCCCGTCCCCGATCGACAGTCTACAATTTGTGCCTCGCTTCGGCGGTCGGCATCCGTCGAACCGCAGAATCCTGCCGGCCGCGCCCCGCTGCAGCTGACTCCTGCATACCGGGGCGGCACGGACAACGCGACAAAACGCCTGATTGGAGGCAGATGTGTTTGGCCTCATTCTCACCGCCGCCGTCACACTCATGCAGGCCTACCTGTTCTGGCGAGCCGCTTCGGTGCCGTTTGTCCGGCGCTGCATTTCGCGAAACGCCCTGATCGGCATCGGGCTCGCACTGTGGGCGATGTTTCTGCTGGGCCGCGCTGTCGGCCCGGACGATGCGGGGCGCCTTGCGACGGTGCTGGAATTCCTCGGCATGACATGGCTGGGCATCCTGTTTCTTCTGTCCGCGACCATGTTTGCCGCGGACGCGGCAAGCGGCTTTGGTTTCCTTCTCGAGCGCGCCGGGCCTCGCCAGCGCGGGGCGGCGCTGGCCGTCGGCGGCGTGCTCTGCGTGGTCGCGCTGGCGCAAGGACTGCGGGCGCCCGTGGTGCACAGCGAGGATGTCTACCTCGCGGCCTTGCCGCAAGGCCTCGATGGCACGGTGATCCTTGCCCTCTCGGACCTGCATCTCGGCACGGTGCTCGGCGAGCCCTGGCTGGCCGCTCGTGTCGAGCAGGTTCAGGCGGAGCGGCCCGACATGGTGGTGCTGCTCGGTGACGTATTCGAGGGACACCAGGCTCCCGGGCAGGAACTGATGGCGACCTTGCGGCGCTTGTCGGCGCCGCTGGGTATCTGGGCCGTGCTCGGCAACCACGAGTTTCACGGCAATCACACCGACGTCGCGGCGCTGTTCGGACAGGCTGGCATCCGCCTTCTGCGCAACGAGTGGCGCGAGCTTCGTCCGGGGCTGGTTCTGGCGGGGATGGATACTGCCGGGGGCAGGCCCGGCGGCGCCGTTGCCGGGGCTTCCCTGGCGAGGGCGCTCGCCGGAAAGGGCCCCGGCGCCACCGTGCTGCTGTCCCATGCGCCCCTGCCGGCAGAAGCCGTGAAGGACAAAGGGGTGGATCTGCTGCTTTGCGGCCACACCCACGGCGGGCAGATATGGCCCTTCGGCTATCTGGTCGGGCATTACTTCCCGATGCTGGAAGGGCGTTTTCAACTCGACGGCACGACAGTCATGGTCTCCCGCGGCGCCGGCACCTGGGGGCCGCCGATGCGCCTCTGGCAGCCCGGGGAAATTCTGCGGATAACGCTGCATGCGCGAGGAAGCGCCCCGCCCTCCCCACGGGCTGCACACCCGGCCCGTGAGCGCTGATTCGAGGACCGACTTCAAGTAGAGTACGCCCTTCGCAAAGCGTGATGGCGCAACCGGTCCCGAAATTTTCTGAATTCAGGATTCAATCGAGCGGGACAAGGCAGACAAGACTCATGAAATTCTTTCGTATGGCACCGGCGTTCGTGGTCATTCTGTCCGGGGTGGTCGCCGCCCTGCATATCGGCAAGATGCCGCCGGCGATTCCGGTATTGCGCGAGGCGCTGGGAATGACGCTGGTCGAGGCCGGCTTCCTGTTGTCGATAGTGCAACTGGCGGGGATGACGGTGGGCGTGCTGGTCGGGGTCGCCACGGACAGCGTCGGAAGGCGGCGCAGCATCATCGCCGGCCAGCTGATTCTCGCCATCGCCAGCGTCAGCGGCATGTGGGCGCAGCACCCGGCCGATTTGCTGCTGCTGCGGGCTTTCGAGGGCCTTGGCTTTCTGCTGGTGGTGCTGCCTGCCCCCAGCGTGATTCGTCAACTGGTGCCGCTGACCCAGCTGGCGTTTCATCTCGGACTCTGGGGCACCTACATGCCCACCGGCACCGCACTGGCCCTGTTCAGTGCGCCGGCCATGATGAGCCTCCTCGGCTGGCACGGCTGGTGGGGCCTGCTCGGCGGATTCTCGGCGGCGATGGCGCTGTGGGTTTTTCTGCACGTGCCGCCGGAACACAAAGACCGCGATGCGGCCCCGGCCGCCGGTCCGGCGACGGCAGGCGATGCCTGGTGGCAGCGCCTGCGCCTGACCCTCAGCAGTTCGGGCCCGTGGCGCGTCGCGATCGCCTTTCTGCTGTATTCCAGCCAGTGGCTGGCGGTGATCGGCTTTCTGCCTTCGATCTACGCCCAGGCAGGGCTGAGCGGCCAGATGGCGGGCTCGCTGACGGCCCTGGCTTCACTGGTCAATATCACGGGCAATATCGCCGCGGGTCGCCTCTTGCATCGGGGCGTTTCGGCCCGGCACCTCTTGTACGTCGGCTTCGGCACCATGGGCGTCGCCACGTTTCTCGCCTTCGGCCAATTGACCAGCGAGGCGCCGGCCGTCCGCTACCTCGCGGTGCTGATGTTCTCTTCGGTCGGCGGCGTCATCCCCGGCACGCTGTTCTCGTTGGCGGTGCATGTGGCGCCGAGCGAGCGAACCGTGACGACGACGGTCGGCTGGATGCAGCAATGTTCGGCCACCGGGCAATTCCTCGGCCCGCCGCTGGTGGCATGGATGGCGAGTCAGGCCGGCGGCTGGCACTGGACCTGGGTCGCCACCGGAATCGCCTCGCTGACCGGCATGCTGCTGGCGCGGGGCGTCAATTTCACCCGGCACGCTTGACCTGCATTGCGCAGGGCGCAGCGCCGAGGTGCCGGCTTGCCGGTGAAAGTCGGCGCTGGCGGTACGGCGACCCAGGCGACGCAGCACCCCGCATGCGCGTAAGATGTCGGCCTTTCCGTGGTCGCCGCCTTGCCGCAATGACCCAGCCCTTGCCGAGTAGCCGCCATGCCTGATTCCCTCGCTCCACTCCTCGCGAAAGCATTCGATGCCCGCGCCGACCTCCTGCCGCGCCTGCATGCCGAGCAGACCGATGCCTACCGCCTGTTCCACGGCAGCGTCGAGGGCCATCCCGGCCTGACCATCGACCGCTACGGCGACCTGCTGCTGGTGCAGTGCTTCCACAGCCCGCTGGCGCCGGAAACGCTCGCCGCCGTCGAGGGCTTCTACGCCACCCGGCTGCCGGGCCTGACGCTGGTCTACAACGATCGCAGCCACGCCAATTCGCGCATCGGCAATCCGCTGCCGCCGGATCAGCTCGAAGCGGCAATGATGGCGCGCGAGATGCACGAGATGGGCGTCACCTACCGCATCGCCGGGCGCCACGCCGGGCAGGACCCATGGCTGTTCCTCGACCTGCGCGCCGCACGGCGGCGGGTGATGCAGGAAGCGCCGGGCAAGTCGCTGCTCAACGTGTTCGCCTACACCTGCGGCGTCGGCGTCGCGGCGGCCAAGGCCGGGGCGCGCTTCGTCGTCAATGTCGATTTTGCCGACTCCAGCATCATGATCGGCAAGGAGAACGCGCGTCTCAACGATCTGCCGGTGCGCCCGCGCTTCGTCAAGTGCGACGCCTTCGCCGCGATGCGCCAGTACGCCGGCATCGGCCAGCCCGAGCGGGTGCGCGGCAAGGTCATGCCGCCCTTCCCCAAACTCGAGGCACAAACCTTCGACCTGGTGTTCCTCGATCCGCCGCGCTACGCCAAGAGCCCTTTCGGCGTGGTGGACCTGATCAATGATTACGCTTCGGTGTTCAAGCCGGCGCTGCTGTGTACCACCGCCGGCGGCACGCTGATCTGCACCAACAATGTGGCCGACGTGAAGCGCGATGCCTGGCTCGACCAGTTGCAGCGCAGCGCGGCCAAGGCCGGCCGGCCGGTCCGCGAGATGGAATGGATCATGCCGGAAGCCGACTTTCCGAGTTCCGACGGCCAGCCGCCGCTGAAGATCGCCCTGCTGCGAGTTTGAAGCAGGGAAGTTCGCAATGCACTTGAAGCAGAACGATGCAGCGACGATCTTCGACGTCACCGAGGAGGATTTCGAGGCAGCCGTGGTCGCCCGCTCGCAGCAGACCCCGGTGCTGGTCGATATCGGCGCCGACTGGTGCGCGCCCTGCCGCGTGCTGAGTCCGCTGCTGGAGCGGCTGGCCGGGAGCTACGGGGGCGCCTTCCTGCTGGCCAACGTCGACGCCGACGAGAACATGCGCATCGCCGGAAGGCACAAGGTGAGGGGCTTTCCGACCGTGATCGCCTACAGCCGGGGCATCGAAATCGACCGCTTCCACAGCGCCCAGACCGAGGGTTTCCTGCGCAAATTCATCGACGGCGTGATCGAACGGCACGGCGCCGGAGAATAAGTACGGGCTTTTTGCCCCCGATTCTGCGATAATGCGCGGTTCTGCGGCCGAATGCTTACCTCCGGCCCGCCTTTCCCCTGAAATTTCCTGCCACACGCAGGCACGCCATGACCACCTCCCAAGAAAATATCCCCACCGGGTTCGATACCCTCGGGCTCGCAGCGCCATTGCTCGCAGCCCTCGCCGACGTCGGCTACGAAACCCCCTCCCCCATCCAGGCGGCCTGCATCCCGCCGCTGCTGGCAGGCCACGACCTGCTCGGCGAGGCGCAGACCGGCACCGGCAAGACCGCCGCTTTCGCCCTGCCTCTGCTGCAGAAGATCGACCTCAAGCGCGCCGTACCGCAGGCATTGATCCTGACGCCGACGCGCGAACTGGCGATCCAGGTCGCCGAGGCGCTGCAGAAATACGCCAAGCATCTGCCCGGCTTCCATGTCCTGCCGATCTATGGCGGACAGAGCATGGTGGTGCAGCTGCGCGCGCTGTCGCGCGGTACCCATGTCATCGTCGGCACGCCCGGCCGCGTCATGGACCACCTCGAACGCAAGAGCCTGGTACTCAACAACCTGTCGATGCTGGTGCTGGACGAAGCCGACGAAATGCTGCGCATGGGCTTCATCGACGACGTCAAGTGGATCCTCGAACACACCCCGGCGGAGCGCCAGACGGCGCTCTTCTCCGCCACCATGCCGGACGTGATCCGCCGCGTGGCGCGCGAGCACCTGCGCGAGCCGCAGGAAATCAAGATCCGCTCGGCCACCTCGACCGTGGTCACCACCAGCCAGTCCTACTGTCAGACCCACACCGGGCAGAAGCTCGAGGCGCTGACGCGCATCCTCGAAGTGGAGGACGACTTCGACGCCGCCATCGTCTTCGTGCGCACCAAGACCGCCACCGTCGAGCTTGCCGACAAGCTGGAGGCGCGCGGCTATTCCGTGGCGGCCCTCAACGGCGACCTGACCCAGGGCCTGCGCGAGCAGGTGATCGAACGCCTCAAGGCCGGCACCATCGACATCGTGGTCGCCACCGACGTCGCCGCGCGCGGCCTAGACGTGGCGCGCATCAGCCACGTCATCAACTACGACGTGCCCTACGACACCGAAGCCTACGTGCATCGCATCGGCCGCACCGGCCGCGCCGGCCGCACCGGCCGCGCCATTCTGTTCTTGGCGCCGCGCGAGATGTACATGCTGAAGCTGATCGAGCGCGCCACCAAGCAAAAGATCACCGCACTGACCATGCCGACGCCGGGCGAAGTGGCCAATCGCCGCGTCGCGCAGTTCACCCAGCAGATCGTCGATATCATCAAGACCGAAAAGCTGGATTTCTTCTTCGACGTGGTGCGCCGCATCGAGGGCGAGCAGGACATCGCGGCGCGCGAGATCGCCGCCGCGCTGGCCTGGCTGGCCACGCGCGAGCGCCCGCTGCAGATGCCCGGCGCCAGCGATCATGCACCGCGCGAAGCTGCCTCGACTCCGGCCGCCCCGCGAAGCGTAAGCGCGGGCACGCAGAGCGCGCCCGCGCCGACTTTCGAGCGCAAGCCAAGGGCCAGCGCCAAGCCGGCCGAAGACTACCCGGCCGCCGAGCCGCGCCGCGAACGCCCGGCGAAGGAAGGCCGCAGCGACACCCCGGTCAAGCAACGCAGCTTCGCCGACGGCGCCACGATGCAACGCTATCGCATCGAGATCGGCCGCAACCAGGGCGTGCTGCCCAAGGAAATCGTCGGCGCCATCGCCAACGAAGCGGGCATCGCCGGCAAGGACATCGGCCAGATCAATCTGTTCGACGACTACAGCTCCGTGGAACTGCCGGCCAATCTGTCGGACGACCTGATGGACATCCTGCGCCGCATCCGGGTGCGCCAGTTCGCGCTGAAGACGCGCGTCATGGAGCCGGGCGAGTTCGTCGATACCCGTCCGCCGCGCCGTGCCGCTCCTGCCCGCGACGGCAAGAAGCCGGACTGGAAGAAGCCTGATGGCGCAAAGCCGGCGTGGAAGAAGCGGGAGCACTGAGCTCCTGTCATAGTTCGGAACTAGCAGGAGCTTTCATGGCCATCTACAGCCTTGGCGACCGCAAGCCCAGCCTCGGGCACGACGTCTGGATCGCGCCGAATGCGATCGTGATCGGCGACGTGCGGCTCGGCGACCATGCCAGCATCTGGTGGAATGCCGTGCTGCGCGGCGATAACGATGCAATCACCATCGGCGCCAACACCAATATCCAGGACGGCTCCGTGCTGCATGCGGATGAAGGCGTGCCGCTCACGCTGGGCGCCAACGTCACCGTCGGCCACCTGGTGATGCTGCACGGCTGCACCATCGGCGATGAATCGCTGATCGGCATCAAGTCGGTGATTCTCAACAAGGCGGTCATCGGCCGCCATTGCATCATCGGCGCCAACTCGCTCATCCCCGAAGGCAAGGTGATTCCCGAACGCTCGCTGGTGATGGGATCGCCGGGCAAGGTGGTGCGCCAGCTGAGCGACGTGGAGGTCGCATTTCTGCATGGCGCCGCCCAGGGCTATGTGGCGAACGCCCTGCGCTACCGCACTGGACTGAAGCAGGAAGGCTGAGCTACCTCGCGGCGGCGGGCTTTGCCGCCGGCTTCAAGGCGGATGACGGCGCGGGCGACGGCGCCGACGAAGGTGCAGGCAGCGTCTTCTGCGGTACCTGGACGAAAATCTCGCCTTCCTTGATCATGCCCAGCTCATAGCGGGCGCGCTCTTCGATGGCCTCGTAACCCGACTTCAGATCGCGCACTTCGGCATCCAGCGCGGCATTGCGCTGTTCCAGCTTCTGATTGGTCTCGCGCTGCGCCTGCAGCTGGCGGTCGTAGTCCCAGACGCGGAGCCAGCCGCCCTTGCCCAGCCACAATGGATACTGCAGCAGGGCGATGAGGACGACCAGCACCAGCGTCGGCCACTTCATCGCAGCGTGCGCAGGCGGCCTACTTCCGCAGGTTGTAGAAGGCGTCGAGTCCGGGGTAGGCCGCCGTGTCGCCGAGATCCTCCTCGATGCGCAGCAGCTGGTTGTACTTGGCCATGCGATCCGAGCGCGAGAGCGAGCCGGTCTTGATCTGCATCGCGTTCAGCCCGACCGCGATGTCCGCAATGGTCGAATCCTCGGTTTCGCCCGAGCGATGCGAGATCACCGCGGTGTAGCCGGCGCGCTTGGCCATTTCGACCGCGGCAAAGGTTTCGGTCAGCGTGCCGATCTGGTTGATCTTGACCAGTATTGAATTGGCGATGCCCTGCTGGATGCCCTGCTTGAGTATCTTCGGATTGGTGACGAAGATGTCGTCGCCGACGATCTGCACCCGCTTGCCCAGCCGGTCCGTCAGCAGCTTCCAGCCCGGCCAGTCCCCTTCGGCCATGCCGTCCTCGATGCTGATGATCGGATAGCGGTCGGCCAGCGTCGCCAGGTAATCGGTGAAGGCTTCGGAGGTCAGTTCGAGTTTCTCCGAGGCGAGGATGTAGCGGCCGTCCTTATAGAACTCGGAAGCGGCGCAATCCAGTCCCAGCACGACGTCCTGGCCGGGCGTGTAGCCGGCGGTTTCGATCGCCTTGAGGATCAGCTCGATGGCCTCGTCGTTGCCCGAAACGTTCGGCGCGAAGCCGCCCTCGTCGCCGACCGTGGTCGGGTAGCCCTTCTTGTCGACCAGTTTCTTCAGGTGATGAAAGACCTCGGCACCGCAACGCAGGGCCTCGCGGAAGCTGCTCGCGCCCACCGGCAGGATCATGAATTCCTGGATGTCGAGGTTGTTGTTGGCGTGCGCCCCGCCGTTGATCACGTTCATCATCGGCACCGGCATGGACATCGGGCCCGAGCCGCCGAAATAGCGGTACAGCGGCAGCCCGGCCTCCTCGGCGGCGGCCTTGGCCACGGCCATCGAGACGGCCAGAATCGCGTTGGCGCCGAGGCGCGACTTGTTGTCGGTGCCGTCGAGATCGATCAGGGCCATGTCGATGAAGGACTGCTCCTCGGCATCGAGCCCGATGATGGCTTCGGAAATCTCGGTATTGACGTTCTCTACTGCCTGCACCACGCCCTTGCCCAGAAAGCGGGCGGCATCGCCGTCGCGCAGTTCGATGGCTTCGCGCGAACCGGTGCTGGCGCCGGACGGCACGGCCGCGCGGCCCATGACGCCGGATTCGAGCAGGACATCGGCCTCGACGGTGGGATTGCCGCGGGAGTCAAGAATCTCGCGGGCGACGACATCAACGATTGCACTCATGGCTGTTTCCTCATCGGTTAATTCAGTAACCCTCTACCAGCAGCATGTCGAAATCCGACACGCCGGCGCGCGCAGCGCGTGCCGCAACATACTCGGGAGAATCGTAAAACATCTTCGCGGCGTCCATGCCGGGAAACTCGACGACGACCAGGCGCTGCGGCTGCCAGCTGCCTTCGAGCGTGAAGTAGGGCGATCCGCGAACCAGGTAACGACCGCCGAACTTGTCCACGGCGATCTGCGCCAGACGGCGGTATTCAGCCATCCGCCCGGGATCGCTGGAACGGGCGTCGACCACGAGGTAGGCGGGCTTGGTCATGAGGTCATGCCGCGCCGCTTGACCAGCGCGTCGAGTTCAACGAGTTGTTCGAGCAGAGTGCTCATGCCCGGCAGCGGCCACGCGTTGGGGCCGTCCGACAGCGCCTTGGCGGGGTCGGGATGCGTCTCCATGAACAGGCCGGAGACGCCGACGGCGACAGCGGCCCGCGCCAGCAGCGGCACGAATTCGCGCTGACCGCCGCTCCTGTCGCCCTGCCCGCCCGGCAGCTGCACCGAATGGGTGGCATCGAAGACGACCGGACAGCCGGTTTCGCGCATGATCGCCAGGCTGCGCATGTCCGAGACAAGATTGTTGTAGCCGAACGAAGCGCCGCGCTCGCAGACCATGATGCTGTCGGCGCCGCCGTTGGCTTCCTTCGCCTTCAGCACCACCTGCCTCATGTCGCCCGGCGCCATGAACTGGCCCTTCTTGATATTCACCGGCTTGCCCGACGCCGCGCAGGCCTGGATGAAGTCCGTCTGGCGGCACAGGAAAGCCGGCGTCTGCAGCACATCGACCACCGCCGCGACGGCTGCGACTTCGTGTTCCGCATGCACGTCGGTCAGGACCGGCACGCCGATCTGCTTCTTCACGTCGGCCAGGATGTCCAGCCCGCGCTCCATGCCGAGGCCGCGAAACGACTTGCCCGAGCTGCGATTGGCCTTGTCGTAGGACGATTTGTAGATAAAGTTCAGACCCAGCTTGCGGCAGATATCGCGCAACTGGCCGGCGGTATCCAGCGCCATTTCGCGCGATTCGATCACGCAGGGACCCGCGATCAGGAACAGGGGGTGGTCGAGCCCGACCTCGAAGCCGCAGAGCTTCACTTGATGCCCTTGCGTGCGAGCGCCGCCTGAACGTAGGCGATGAACAGGGGATGGCCTGTGCGCGGGTTGGAGGTGAATTCGGGGTGAAACTGCACGCCGACGAACCACGGGTGGGTTTCCGCAGGAAGCTCCATCATCTCGGGCAGATCCTCGGTCGGCGTGCGCGCCGAAATCACCATGCCGGCGGCTTCGAGCTTCGGAACATAGGTATTGTTGACCTCGTAGCGGTGTCGATGCCTTTCGTTCACCTCGGCGCCGTAGATCCTCGATGCCAGCGTGCCCGACTTGATCGGGCAGCGCTGGGCGCCGAGGCGCATCGTGCCGCCGAGATTCGAACTGGCGTCGCGCTTTTCGACGCGACCCTCGCGATCCTGCCACTCGGTGATCAGCGCGACCACCGGGTGCGGCGTGTCGGCATCGAACTCGGTGCTGTTGGCGCCCTCGAATCCGGCGACATGGCGGGCGAACTCGATGGTGGCCAGCTGCATGCCGAGGCAGATGCCGAGATACGGCACCTTGTTTTCCCGCGCGTAGCGAATCGCCGCGATCTTGCCTTCGGTGCCGCGCCGGCCGAAGCCGCCGGGAACCAGCACCGCATCCATGGTCGCCAACGCGCCGGGGCCGTGCTTTTCGATGTCTTCGGAGTCGATGTACTGGATGTTTACCTTGCTGCGGGTGTGGATGCCTGCGTGCACCAGCGATTCGGTCAGCGACTTGTAGGATTCGGTGAGATCGACGTACTTGCCGACGAAAGCGATATTGACCTCGTGCTGCGGATGCTCCAGCGCATCGACCAGCTTCTTCCACACCGAGAGATCGGCGGCGCGCGCCAGGATGCCCAGCTTGTGGCAGACGATCTCGTCGATCATCTGGTCGTGCAGCATCGATGGAATCTTGTAGATGCTGTCGGCATCGAGCGCGGAAATCACCGCTTCCGGCTGGACGTTGGTGAACAGCGCGATCTTGCGCTTTTCCTCGGCCGGAATCTCGCGGTCGGCACGGCACAGCAGGATGTCGGGCTGGATGCCGATCTCGCGCAGTTCCTTGACCGAATGCTGGGTCGGCTTGGTCTTCAGCTCGCCGGCGGTGGGGATCCAGGGCACCAGCGTCAGGTGGATGTAGCAGGCATTGTTGCGGCCTTCCTGGATGCCCATCTGACGGATCGCTTCGAGGAAGGGCAGCGACTCGATGTCGCCGACGGTGCCGCCGACTTCGACGATCGCCACGTCGGCGCCCTCGGCGCCGCGCTTGATGAAGATCTTGATCTCGTCGGTAATGTGGGGGATGACCTGGACGGTCTTGCCCAGATATTCGCCGCGCCGCTCCTTCTTGATCACCGACTCGTAGATCTGGCCGGTGGTGAAGTTGTTGCGCTTGCCCATCTTGGCGCTGGTGAAGCGCTCGTAGTGGCCGAGGTCGAGGTCGGTCTCGGCGCCGTCCTCGGTGACGAACACCTCGCCGTGCTGGAACGGCGACATGGTGCCGGGATCGACGTTGATATAGGGGTCGAGCTTGAGGTGGGTCACCTTGATGCCGCGGGATTCGAGGATCGCCCCGAGGCTGGCGGCGGCGATGCCCTTGCCCAGACTGGACACGACACCACCCGTAACGAAAACGTATTTGGCCATGGAAATGCTGCTGCGGGAAATTCCAATGATAGCGGAAATTTCCCGCACAGTTGAAGCCCCGCGCCAGACGGGCGATCCGGCGCGGCCGCGGGTGAATCAGCCGCGTGGAGCAGCCTTGCCGTCCGCCTTGCTGCCGGTACCGCGCCGGCTCAAACGATCGACCAGCGTGCCCAAGTTGCCCAGCGACATGAGGTGTGCATAGATCGCCGCCAGGGTGTTGCTGGCGAACAATTCCTGGACCGTATCGCGATCCAGTGCCCGCAGCTTGGCTTCGTCGACCACATTCAGGCCGTTGAGGCGCACCTGGCTGCCGTCATTGAGCTGCGCCAGTGAATCCGCCTGCCGCAGCAGGCCCAGTTCGTCGAGCCGGCGCCCCAGCTGCTCGGTGAGGCCCGCCGCCTGATGAAACTCGGTGAGAAACTTGATCGCATGTTCCAGCTGTGGTGTCGGCTTGCCCGCGGCAAACAAGGGTTCGCCCTGCTTGCCGTCGAAGCACGGCGACGCCTCGTCGATGCATACCAGCAGTTCGCCCTGCGCGCCCTTGCCGGGGACGAAGGGATAACGCCGGACGAACGCCGGCACGTAGCGCGCATCCCATTTGCCGTCGCTGTCCACATAAAGATTTTCGGCCTCGCGCAGGCCGAGCAAGGCGGCCGGAACGGGCCCGGCCTCGCCGCGGGCAAAGACGATAGGATATTCCCGCGCCGCCTCGAAAAACTCGCTGGCCAGCAGCGGCACAGAGTTGGTCTTCGCGGCATAGGCAAAGCTGGTGGCGGGGCGCACCTTCAGTTGAGCGTGGGTCTGGTCGTTTAGCGCCACCACCCGCTGGTAGAACATCATTTCGGACATTGCAATGGGATCTCGATGAAAGAACCGAGGCTATCACATCACGTTCGCCACTGGATTCCGTGGGGCAAAAGAGCCTGAAGTCTCTGTATCTAGCGCGTATAATTTCCTTTTTTCGCCCCGCGCAGGAATAGTCATGGAAGCCGAACGCATCAACGCCGTTGCCAACCGTATCGCCGACCTTTCCGGTCGCAGCGAGCAACTGCGGAGGTATCTTTGACTACGACGGAAAAGCGGAAAAGCTCGCCGAACTGAGCCAGGTCCTCGAAGATCCGAAGCTCTGGGACGACGCCGAACGCGCCCAGTCCCTGGGGCGCGAAAAGAAATCCCTGGAAGCCGTGGTCGGCACGCTGTCCGGCGTCAGTACCGGCCTTGCGGAAGCTCGTGAACTGTTCGAGCTGGCACGGGACGAAGATGACGAAGAGACGATGGCGGCCGTGGAAGCCGACCTCGACGCGGCCGAAAGACAGGTCGCCGATCTCGAATTCCGCCGCATGTTCAACAATCCGGCCGATCCGAACAACTGCTTCATCGACATCCAGGCCGGCGCCGGCGGTACCGAGGCCTGCGACTGGGCGTCGATGCTGCTGCGCCAGTACCTCAAGTACTGCGAACGCAAGGGCTTCAAGACCGAACTGCTGGAGCAGACCGACGGCGACGTGGCAGGCATCCGCAGCGCCTCGATCAAGGTCGAGGGCGACTACGCCTACGGCTTTCTGCGCACCGAAACCGGCGTCCACCGCCTGGTGCGCAAATCGCCCTTCGACTCCTCGGGCGGCCGCCACACCAGCTTCGCCAGCCTCTACGTGTATCCCGAGATCGACGATTCGATCGAGGTCGAGATCAATCCCGCCGACCTGCGCACCGACACCTTCCGCGCCTCGGGCGCCGGCGGCCAGCACATCAACAAGACCGATTCGGCGATCCGCATCACCCACGTGCCCACCGGCATCGTCGTGCAGTGCCAGAGCGACCGCTCGCAGCACCGCAACCGCGCCGAGGCGATGGCCATGCTGAAGTCGCGCCTCTACGAACTCGAACTGCGCAAGCGCCAGGCCGAGGCCGACAAGCTCGAAGCCGGCAAGACCGACGTCGGTTGGGGCCACCAGATCCGCAGCTACGTGCTGGACAACTCGCGGATCAAGGATTTGCGCACCAACGTCGAGATCTCCGCCACGCAGAAGGTTCTCGACGGCGACCTCGACCAATTTATCGAAGCGAGCCTGAAGCAAGGCGTCTGATTCCGCATCCAATCCAATACTTCCGCCATCGGACCATCATCATGAGCGACCAGCCCCAGCAACCCGCCGACGAAAACCGCCTCATTGCCGAGCGCCGCGAAAAGCTGGCTGCCTGGCGCGCCACCGGCAAGGCCTTCCCCAACGATTTCTCGCGCGAAAACCTCGCCGAGCGGCTCGACGATCTCTACAGCGGGAAAACGCGCGAAGAGCTCGAAGCGACGCCGATCGAAGTCAAGGTCGCCGGCCGCATCATGCTCAAGCGCGTCATGGGCAAGGCGAGCTTCGCCAGCATCCAGGACATGTCCGGCCGCATCCAGGTTTTCGTCAGCAACGACGGCACCGGCGAAGAAACGCACAAGGAGTTCAAGGGCTGGGACCTGGGCGACATCGTCGGCTGCGAGGGCACGCTGTTCAAGACCAAGACGGGCGAACTGACCGTGCACTGCACCAGCATCCGCCTGCTGACCAAGTCACTGCGCCCGCTGCCCGAGAAGTTCCACGGCCTCACCGATGTCGAGCAGAAATACCGCAGCCGCGAACTGGACCTGATCACCAACGAGCAGACGCGCTTCACCTTCGTCGCCCGCAGCCGGATGATCCAGTCGATCCGCAATTACATGATGCATCACGGCTTCCTCGAAGTCGAAACACCGATGATGCACCCCATCCCGGGCGGCGCCGCAGCCAAGCCCTTCACGACCCACCACAACGCGCTGGACATGGAACTGTTCCTGCGCATCGCGCCCGAGCTGTACCTGAAGCGGCTGGTGGTCGGCGGCTTCGAGAAGGTGTTCGAGGTCAACCGCAATTTCCGCAACGAGGGCCTCAGCCCGCGCCACAACCCCGAATTCACCATGATGGAGTTCTATGAGGCGTACACGGACTACCGTCGCCTGATGGACTTCACCGAGGGGCTCCTGCGCCACTCGGCCCGCGAGGCGCTGGGCACGGAGGTATTCGAGTATCAAGGCCGCACGCTGGATCTTTCCAAGCCCTTCGCCCGGCTGACCATCGTCGGTGCGATTCATCAGTACCACCCGGGCTACAGCTTCGAGGAACTGAACGACATCGACTGGCTGAGGCAAAAACTCAAGGATCTCCGGCTCGACCTCAAGTCGCCGCACCTGGCGAATGCGGGGCTGGGAACGCTGCAGCTGGCGCTGTTCGAGGAAACCACCGAAGCCGAGTTGTGGGACCCGACCTACATCATCGACTACCCGGCCGAGGTCTCGCCGCTGGCGCGCAGCAATGACGACAACCCGGATATCACCGAACGCTTCGAGCTGTTCATCGTCGGCCGCGAAATCGCCAACGGCTTTTCCGAGCTCAATGACCCGGAAGACCAGGCGGCGCGATTCATGCAGCAGGCCAAGGCCAAGGAAGCCGGCGACGAGGAGGCCATGTACTACGACGCCGACTACATTCGCGCGCTGGAATACGGGCTGCCGCCGACGGGCGGTTGCGGCATCGGCATCGACCGCCTGGTCATGCTGCTGACCAACTCGGCATCGATCCGCGACGTGATCCTCTTCCCGCAGATGCGCCCCGAGTGATGCCGCCCGTCGTCCCCGCCGAACTTGCGTTCGCCGGGGACGGCACACCGTACTCGCCGGCCTACGGCGACGTCTATCACTCCAGCCGCGGCGGACTCGCCCAGGCCCGCCACGTCTTCCTCGCCGGCAACGGCCTGCCGGCCCGCTGGGCCGGCGTCGACAGCTTCGTCATCCTGGAAACCGGCTTCGGCCTCGGCCTGAATTTTCTCGCCACCTGGCAGGCGTGGCACGACGCGAAGGCGGCAGGCATCCTGCATTATGTGTCGGTCGAAAAACATCCCTTCCGCCGCGACGACCTGGCCCGCTTGCTGGCGCCCTATCCTGAACTCGCATCCCACGCCGGTGACCTGCTGCGCCAGTGGCCGTCGCTCACGCCGGGCTTCCACCGCCTGCATTTCCAGGGCGACAGGGTGGCGCTGACGCTGCTCTTCGGCGATGCGCCCGCCTTGCTGCCGCAACTGGAGATCAATGCCGATGCGGTGTATCTCGACGGCTTCGCGCCCGCAAGGAATCCCGAGCTATGGTCGCCCGCGCTGCTTGCGACGATCGCCGGCCTCTGCCGCCCGCAGGCGACACTGGCTACCTGGAGCGTGGCCGGCGAAGTGCGCCGCCCGCTGGAGGATGCAGGCTGGCGGATCGAGCGTCGCCCCGGCTTCGGCACCAAGCGCGAAATGCTGGCCGGCCTCCTCGAAATCGCCGTGGTCCCGGCGCCGACTATTGCGCCTGATCGCCGCGCCATTGTCATCGGCGCGGGCCTTGCCGGAACAGCAATCAGCGAGCGCCTGGCCAGCCGCGGCTGGCAGGTCGAGCTATTCGAACGCCATGCTACTCCCGCACAGGAAGCCTCGGGCAACCCGGCCGGCATACTGCTGCCGCACATGGCGAAAGACGACGCCCTTGCGGCGCGGCTGTCGCGCGCCTGCTACCTGTATGCGCTGCGCCGCCTGGCGGATCTGCCCGGAGTGCGCTGGTCGTCCTGCGGCGTGCTGCAGGTCGCGCGCGATGCGGCGCACGAGGAATTGCAGCGCGCGACAGCGCAGCGGCTCAAGCTGCCCGTGGATGTTTGCAGCTTCCTCGATCTCGAGGCCGCCCGGAGCCTGATCGGCCGGGAATTGGCGCATGGCGGCTGGTGGTTCCCGGGCGGCGGCTGGGTCGATCCCGGCAGCCTCTGTGCCGCCCTGCTGGCCGCCTGCGGCAAACGCGTCCGCCCGCATTTCGGTATGGAAGTCGGCTCACTGCGGCGAACGGCAGGCAACTGGCAGGCACTCGATGCCGCCGGACAGGTTCTGGCCAGCGCGCCTCACGTAATCCTGGCCAATGCCTGCGCCGCCAACCGGCTGCTGTCCGACGCGCTGCCCCTGACCTCGATACGAGGCCAGATCAGCTATCTGCCGGATCAGCTTCTGGCAAATACCGGACCCGCCTTGCATCACGTCATCTGCCGCTCCGGCTACATCACACCGCCGGCGGCCGGCAAGGTCTGCGTCGGCGCCAGCTTCGACAGCGACGACGCGGATCTGCGGATTCGCGTCGCCGACCATGCAGGCAACCTGCAGCGACTGGACGAGCTGCTGCCGGGCACCTTCCGTCACAGCGGTGTGCGCATCGATCCGGCGCGGCTCGAAGGCCGCGTCGGACTGCGCACGGCCGCCCCTGACCGACTGCCGCTGGTCGGAACTCTGCCCGACACGGAAGTCCTGGGCGGAAACGACGCGACGCTGGACAAGCTGGCGCGCCGGCACGGCCTGCACGCACTGCTGGGGCTCTCCGCCCGCGGCCTGGTCTGGGCGCCACTGGCGGCGGAACTGCTCGCCAGCCAATTGGCCGGGGAGCCCCTGCCGATCGAGCGGGACCTCGCTCGAGCACTTGATCCCGCCCGCTTCCATCTGCGCGCACTGCGTCGCGGCCGCCGCTAATACGGCTTGACGACGATGGG
>Ga0208753_100337_pt1 | contig 20651 bp, 16 predicted proteins | sample LakWasMet37_LOW7_2_FD_183877 | JGI IMG/M metagenome (GOLD analysis project Ga0208753, IMG submission 183877) | Freshwater sediment methanotrophic microbial communities from Lake Washington under simulated oxygen tension - Sediment Metagenome... | ecosystem: Environmental > Aquatic > Freshwater >... | reverse complement strand
CATGGCCTGCATGAACAACAATTATAAAGAACAGCTGGTCGATATGGTCATCATGGCGACAGCCGACGGCCAACGCGCGGCTGCCGAATTTATAGTGCTGGGTGAATACATTAAAACCGACGAAGGCCTGCCTACTGCACAGGGACAAAAATACCGCTTGCCTGCCGGTGCTTTTTTTGAAATCCGCGACAACAAAGTGGCTCGCATTACTAACTATTACAACCTGCAAGACTGGATTGCCCAGGTTAGCGAATAGTTTCTTGTAACTATTGGGCATAGTAGATTGAGCTGGCGATATTCCAGTTCAATCTACAAATTATCAAGCAAAATTAGCTTAAGCCATCCATGATCGCTCTTTGTGATGCTCAGATAGATAAATTTAAAGAGAATAGAGACCATGCCTCAAGTATCTGATGTGACAAATGCTTTAACTTCGGGATTAACTCATATTGATGCACTGCTTGATACCGGTCCCGGATGGAATTATTTAACGCCCGCCACCCATGCTATTTCCTATACATTCTCAATTGCCTCGGGCAATGAATCGGGTGTTAGCAATCAGCAGGCTTTTAGTGATGCGCAAAAAAATGCGACACAAGAGGCACTGAGCTATATCAGCAATTTGACCGGCATTGCCTTTACTGAAACATCCAACGGCAGTAGTGCCGGCATTCATTTTTGCCTTATCAATATCACCGGCGCATCGACATCCGGCCTTTGCAGCTGGCATTCGGGTTATTCTTATGATGGCAGCAATACGATTACCAGCTATACCGCCGAGGCTTATGTTTATCTGGATAATGTTGAGTGGCTTGCGCAAAATAGCAACCTTACGCCCGGTGGCTATGGCTACCAAACACTGTTGCATGAAATGGGACACGCGCTTGGCTTAAAACATCCTTTTGAAGGTAACTCGACCCTGCCAAGCAATCAAGATACCACTGCCAACACATTAATGTCGTATACATCGAATGGCGGCCCTTATTCCTCGTTTAATCCTTACGATGTAGCAGCATTAAACTGGATTTATGGCGGAGATGGATTAAGCGGCGCACTCGGCATTGGTTCAAGTGGCGGCGGGCGCTATTGGACAGGTACCGGTAACGGAGACTTGATAACAGCGGGCAGCAGCAATGATTTACTGAAAGGCGAAGCCGGCAATGATACCCTTATCGGCGGAGCCGGAAATGATACGATCAGTGGCGGCGCTGATAACGACACTATTGATGGCGGATCGGGGACAGATACCGTCGTTTACGCGCAGACCCGCTCTCAGTACGCAATCGGTTTCAGCGCCGCTCATTTTGAGATCAACAATAGCGGCAGCGACGGCCTTGATACGCTCACCAGCGTGGAACGACTACAATTTTCCGATATGTCTGTCGCTCTCGATATCGAAAGCCATGCCGGATCAACAGCCAAAATCCTCGGTATTGTTTTTGGCAAGGAATCCGTATCGAACAAAACATACGCTGGTATCGGCCTGAAATATCTTGATGAAGGCATGAGCTACCAAGACCTGTTACAACTGGCCCTGAATGCAAAACTCGGTAACGGCTTTTCTAATGCAAGTGAAGTCAATCTGCTTTACCAAAATCTCGTGGCTTCTCTACCATCCCCAGCAGACCTTAACTACTGGACAGACGCCATCACTTCAGGCCTGTACTCTCAGATTTCCTTGGCCGTCATGGCGGCTAATTTGGATTTAAATGCGAACAATATAAATCTTGTCGGTCTTGCAACAACCGGGTTGGAATATGTATAGAGAGCGTGCAATGCCTTCTTCGCCTGCATGTTTTAACGCTTGAGAACCCTGCCTGAATTTTTCCAGGCAGGGCTGATGTTGTTCATTGATAGGCAGCCTGTTCGGCTACCGTAAAACGCATCACTCCTATAAATAAATCCACTATCCCAAAAACATCGCATCGCCGTAACTAAAGAATCGGTAAGATTGATCGATAGCATGGCTATAGGCTTTCATAATATGCTCATAACCGGCAAACGCCGAGACCAGCATCAACAAGGTAGACTCGGGCAGGTGAAAATTGGTCAGCATCGCATCGACCGATTTGAATTGATAGCCGGGAGTAATAAACAAATCGGTATCGCCAAAACCGGCTTCAAGCCGGCCGCTTTTGGATGCCGACTCCAACGCCCTGACCGCCGTAGTGCCTATGGCGATCACCCGCCCTCCCCTCGCCCTGGCTTGCTGAACGGCCGCTACCGTCTCCGGCGGCACGGCAAAATATTCCTTGTGCATTAAATGTTCGGATAAATCTTCCACCCTGACCGGCTGAAAAGTGCCGCTACCGACGTGCAACGTCACAAAAGCGCTTTGCACACCCTTGACTTTAAGTCTTTCGATCATGGTTTGATCAAAGTGCAACCCTGCGGTGGGCGCGGCAACAGCTCCCGCCTCTCTGGCAAAAACCGTTTGATAACGGGTCAGGTCGGATTGATCGTCTTCACGGGTAATATAAGGCGGTAATGGAATATGGCCGATTTGCTCCAATATAGAGAGTAAACTGTTATCGCCCTTAAATTCCAACTGAAACAGATCATCAACTCTGCCCAACACTTCGCAGCAATAGCCTCTATCCAACTCTATCACAGTACCGGCTTTCGACGATTTGCTTGCTCTGACATGAGCAATGGCGCGGTGCTCATCCAGAATGCGCTCGATAAGAATCTCGACCTTGCCGCCGCTTTGTTTTGTGCCGAACAGCCTGGCCGGAATCACTTTGGTGTCGTTAAAAATCAGCAGATCACGCTCATTGATCAAATCGATCAAATCGATAAATTGTCGGTCGGCTATCCGTCCGATGTCGCGATCCATACATAACAAACGACTTGCATCGCGCTCTGCCAAGGGTTTTTGCGCAATTAGCGCTTCGGGTAACTGGTAGTTAAAATCATTTTTTTTCATAGCAGGTGATATTATCAGGTTAGGCTTTTTAAATACACCTTAAAAAAATCTAGCCTTTTTGATAAACGTTGACTATAATATCGTTTCTTTGCCGGGGTGGCGGAACTGGTAGACGCGCCGGATTCAAAATCCGGTGATGGTGACATCGTGCCGGTTCGATTCCGGCCCTCGGTACCAAATATTAGTACAGAGCCGTGCAAAGAAGTATACAAACCCGCAAGTCGTAAGGCTTCGCGGGTTTTTTATTGTCCGGTGAAGTACAAAGAAATGCAGTAACACTCGACAGTTTATGCAGTAACATTTACAGTAGTTTTAAAGCAGTAAAAAAAGTTACTGCAAAATTACTGCCCCGGAGTTACTGCAATGGCTGAAAAATTACTGACAGACCCCACAATAAAAAACGCCAAACCCGATATTAAGGATAAACGGCTTAACGATGGCGGCGGACTCTATCTATTAGTTACACAAAAAGGTGCTAAATGGTGGCGATTCGATTACAGCTTTGAAGGCAAGCGCAAAACATTATCACTTGGCGTTTATCCTGCTACTGGATTAGCAGATGCCAGACGCAAAGCAGAAGAAGCTCGTACCAATATTGCCAACGGCACAAACCCAAGCAACACAAGAAAGGCAACAAAGGCGGCCAAGAAGCTTGCGATAGAAAACGAACAGCGCCTTGATGCTGGCTTACCTATTATAAACAGCTTCGAACATGTAGCCCGAGAATGGCTAAGCTCAATATCTCACATGATTAGAGATATTACCCACCAAAAGAAAATCAGGCGTTTTGAACTGTATGTATTTCCCGGCATTGGCGGCAAAGCTATTAGCGAAATCAAATCACCGGATATTTACAGCCTTATTAAACCTATTATTGTAGATAATAAACTGGAAACAGCACACCGGTTACACAGCGAAATAAGCGCCGCGTTCAGCTACGCCATTGCTCACGGATTTATTGATTATGATCCGGCGCAAGCAGTAGCCGCACAAATACCAGCACAAAAAGTAAAGCACCGAGCAGCACTGACAGAGCCTAAAGATGTAGCGCTACTGTTACGCGACATATTCCATTATCAAGGCACTTTTGTTGTGCAATGCGCATTAAAGTTATCCCCTCTGCTCTTTCAGCGCCCCGGCGAGATCAGGCAGATGGAATGGAAGGATATTGATTTGGATGCCAAAGAATGGCGTTATTACGTCACCAAAACAGAAGTATTGCACCTTGTCCCTTTATCAGTTCAGGCGGTCGCCATATTAGAAGAGATTAAGCCATTAACCGGGAACGGGCGTTATGTTTTCCCGTCTAGCCGTGGCGACGGTAGGCCAATGTCAGACGGCACCATTAGAACCGCACTTAAAACGCTAGGCTATGACAGCGATGTAATGACGGCGCACGGATTTAGAACAACAGCATCAACACTACTTAATGAGCAAGGATGGAGTGCCGATGCAATTGAGCGGCAACTTTGCCACATGCCACGAGATCAGATTAGAGCGGCCTATAACCGGGCGCAGTATCTTGAAGAACGTAGGCGAATGATGCAAGCCTGGGCCGATTATCTGGACGCGCTGAAAAATGGCGCAGAAGTAATTCCATTCCGACAAACCGCTTAAATAGACAAAACCTTTAGCCCGGACGAACTTGAACAGGCTATTGATGAAATCGGCCAAGGATTAGGCTCTAAATACACGTTAACTTTTTGCTAGGCGCTTAATCCTTTCGTAATATTTACATTCTAATGAGGTGTTATTGATGGTTTCAACTTCAAATAAAAATTGTCTTCATTATTGGGATCTGTGTGATTATATCCCTATAGATGCAGCCGTTGCTCTTTGGTGCGATGTTGAACCTAGCCAGCTTAGAAATTTGAATTTCTCAACAAACTGCATGGATGTTAAACGAGAGCTAATAGAGTGGAGCCTATACAAGGGCGAGCTTGACTATGTAAGCAGTTCAGACGCATGGTACAGCGCTAATCTTGAGGAGCTTATTCGTAAAGACCAAGTGCGGCTAAAAAAAGACAGTTTGCGAGATTGGTTTTTGAACTTGCCAACAGGGGATAGACCAGCATTTTTGTTTGATGACTCCAGAACGAATGCGCTTATCAAAACTGGATTATCCGAAACTGAACGCCAAACCATGCTAAAGCTAATCATTGGCATGGCGATAGATGCCTATGGTTATGATCCAGAGGCAACCAAAAACAAAGCCACCGGAGAGAACAGCGGCAGCATCAAAGCTGCACTTGATAAAAACGGTATCAGCATTGATGCCGATACCATTAGGAAGTATTTAACCGAAGCAAAAGAACTGTTATAGCCCGCAAAGCCAATACCGGCGCGAATCAAAACCGATTCGGTTAAGTTGTAACCGAATTCGGCCTAACCTTTTAATGGAGCAGGCAAGATTACCTCGTTTTTAATCAAACGGAGATAATCTGCGATGCACCAATTACCACAAACCGGCTATTTACGCCTTCCGCAAATAGTCGGCAATCCTAAAACCGAACCGCCAATCCCTGCCGTTATACCCGTATGCAAATCTACCTGGTGGCAAGGCGTCAAAGATGGCCGTTTTCCTAAGCCGGTCAAACTTGGCCCCAGAACAACCGCCTGGCGCGTTTCCGACATCCGCGCATTAATCGACGAATTGGGGGCTTAAGTTTATGAATAATCACCCCAAAGAAAAAAATGTTCTGCTAAATTCACAAAATGAGCAGAGTAAAACCGAAATAACCGATACAACCGATTATTCAGAAATTTCAAACGATGATTTTATCAATGGAATATTCGGCGAATTGACGTTAGAGCGCCCTATAACCGTTAGTTTCAAAGGTAATCCCGCCACCGTAAAAAATAGCGCATGGTTTGGGCAGGCTTATATAAAAGGCAAAACCACATTACCCAGCGACGCAAATAACTATGTGAGTTTTGCAATATTCACCCCGGATAGCGAAGGCCAATACCGCAGAAAAAAAGCACAATTTGCAGCTCTTTACGCAGTCATGCTGGACGATGTAGGCGTTAAAGTTGCCGCTGAGCGAGTGACACTTGCACCGAGCTGGATAATCGAAACTTCATCGGGTAATCATCAGTACGGTTATATATTGGCCGAACCGTTATGCAGTGCGAATGACGCAACGATTTTGCTAGATTCCATTATAGCCGCTGGCTTATGCGATCCCGGCGCAAATGGGGCTTGTGCAAGAATCGGACGGTTGCCGGTTGCGGTAAATGGAAAGTATGACTTTAAATGCAGACTTGTCCAATGGAAACCTGAGCTTCGATATACTGTTCAACAAATTGTTGATGGCTTACAAATTGAGCTAAAAGATAAAGCAAGCCGTAGCCCAAAGAAGCGAGGGCGCGCAGAGCCGGAAGACCAAGACGATGTTCACACGCCGCGTTCCGACAAAAATCCTGTCATCACTGCATTATTAGAGCGTGGGCTTTACAAGCAGCCGCTAGGCGACGGTAAGCATGACATAACCTGTCCTTGGGTATCGGAACATACTGCCCAAGTAGACGGCGGCACAGCATATTGGGAACCGTCTGAAACGTATCCCATTGGTGGCTTCAAATGCCAGCACGGCCACTGTGCCGATAGACGCGTTAGCAAATTGCATGAATTTTTAAATATATCAAAAGCCGAAGCAAAACATTTGCCGACCATCCGCATACAGCCCGGTGAAATAAACCGCATCGTGGATATAGCTGAAAGCGAGCTGGCAAAAACACTTCGTCATTATCAACGCGGCGGGATTATTGTCACTATTTCAACTGATCCGGCTACACGCGCCACAACCGTAAAAATGCTAACAATGCCGAGTCTGACCCGTGTTTTAGCCGGACTGGCTATCTGGCATCGTTTCGATAAACGTGAAATGGATTGGTTAACGTGCGATCCGCCCGAACGGCATATAAAAATTTTACATGATGCGATGCAATATCCACACTTGCCGATTTTAAACGGCATTGCACGGCAACCTTATTTAAGACCTGATGGCAGTTTAGTTACATTGTCAGGCTACGATGCAAAAACCGGAATGTTCGGCGTATTCGATCCGCGTCAATATAACGTGCCGGAAAATCCAACCTTAGCGCAGGCTCAAGCGGCATTATCAAAATTAACTGAATTGATAAGTGAGTTTGAGTTCAAAACACCGCATGATGAAGCCGCCGCACTGTCCGCGATATTAACGGCGGTGATTAGACCATCATTGCGCTTGGCATTGATGTTTCATGTTTTAGCGGCACAAATTGCCAGCGGCAAAAGCTACTTGTGTAAATTAATAACGCTATTTGCAACACCTGAAAAATCGACTCCTCATAATTTTCCGGCTGATGATGAAGAAATGCGCAAGCTTTTATTGGCTGAGTTACTAACCGCTCCTGCCGTTATCGAATTCGACAATTTAACTACCGACCTGATGCCGCATAATTCTTTATGCACGGCCTTAACCTCTGAACATATGAGTGGGCGTATTTTAGGCCAAAGTAAAACCGCAGAAGTTGGAACCCGTACATTGTTTTTAAGTTCCGGGAACAATGTCGAACCCATTCGCGATATGACCCGGCGTGTCATTACAATCAGGCTCGATCCTAAATGTGAAATCCCGGCAACACGAGAATTTAATAAAAATCCAGTTGATGAAGTGCATAAAAAGCGCGGTGAGTATATCGCTGCCGCTTTAATCATAGTGCGGGCATGGATTGTCTCTGGCAGACCGAAAACCGATTTAAAATCGCTCAATTCATACGGCGATTGGGCGGAGTTATGCAGACATCCTTTAGTCTGGCTTGGCCTTGCCGATCCGGCAACCGGCGTATTTGAAACCATGGTGCACGATCCAGACCGTGAAGAATTATCAGCGTTTCTCGAAGTATGGGAGCGCCATTTTTCAAAACATAGTACGTCAGTCAAACAGATCGTCGAATGTTGCGGAAAACCAAATTATGAGGACTTGAAAGAGGTTGTTATAGAAATTGCCTCCGAGCGCGATGGCTCAATTAATAAAAAACGGCTGGGGTGGTGGATAAAACGGCATTCAGGCCGCGTGGTCAACGGTATGAGGCTGGTTATCGACGATAGTTTAAAAACAAATTCGGTGCGCTGGAAAATTGAGAAAATCAAAACCGAATCGGTTTCTTCGTTTTTATCGGTTTTGAATCCTTCGCTTAGAGAATTTAGCACTACAGAAAAAATAAATGACACGGAGGTTTTTTGTAATTAAAGCATAGCATCCGGCAAGGCTTTTCTCACAATGGCTAAAAAGCTTTGTGAGCAGCCTTTTTGGCAAGTTAAAACCCTTACTATTACTGACTTTCGGATGATATTACCCACGCAAGCTGAACGACAAAGAACCCGCCGGGAAAGGCTTAGAAAGAAAGGCTATCGTCGATTGGATATATCCCTCGATCCTGAGTTATTCGCCCGGTTACTGCCTTATATTGCCGCCTATGGTGGCGACACACACCCCGGCCTTGGTTTAGTTGAATTATTAAAGGATTGCGTTAAGGCTTGGGACAGGCTACCGGAATAAAATAAGGAAAAATAGAACGCGTAACAAAAGCGAAGTCATAGAACGCCTAGTTTACGGTAAGGTTTTCAATAAAATAGGACCAAAATTGAGTACAGCAGATCAACGAAAACGCCTGAAAGCGTATTACACAAATTTTAATGTGATGTATGCCGAATGGCTGGCGCATGGTGATATTCACCAACGGCCAAAAATAGAACCGCTGCCGATTGATTTAAAAAGCTTGCGGTGCGGTGCAAAAACTAGAGCCGGGACACTTTGCAAGCAAAAGGCGATTTATATCAATGGCCGATGCAAGTGGCATGGCGGGCTTAGTTCCGGCCCAAAGACAGAGGAAGGGAAAAAGCGTTCGGCATTGAATGGATTTTGTGAAAAGAAAAAGCGAAGTCAAACAGGTTGAAAAAACCTGACTTTAAAAGGCCGAAACTAACACTGCTTTTTTGCATAGGGCGCATTATTCGATGTCTGTTTTTAATTTATTAGCAATTTCTAAAATGTTTTCTCCATTATTTTTTATTTCCATTACACATATATTGCTTACTTTACTAGGGTCACGTTTAATGTGTAATTCTTCTTCTCTTCTGCTGATTTCTGCCTCCATTTTCCAATATTCTATGAGAGCTTTTTCTGCTTCTACTTTGACTTGACTGATAGCAACCTTAAGCGCATCTTTTTGTACTTTAACTTGGTTTGCTAGTTCTGCTTGTGATGCTTCCATTGCTTTTCTTTGTAATCTTAGTTCTGTTCGTTGCAATGACAGCTCCTGTTTTTGAAGATATATTGTGTAAATGATACCTGCTAGAGCTAAACCGCTAAATAATGCGTTGATCGAACCGAAAAGATCGCCAAACTGACCTCGTTCAGCCCAACTATCAAATGAAGCACATACCCCGATAAGAGTGCATAACCAAATTATAATTATTAATAATATTAGGCTTGCAAGTTTGAAGGGAGCTGCTTCTTTTTGTGTTTCTTCTTTTTTTTCTGTCATAGTTATTTTCCTTTTTTAAGAATGATTCACAACAAGTCCTATGTAGAAAAACGGTTCAAGATCGTGAGACCACAGGGCTTTTTTGCATTGGGGGCATTATGCGAAATCTATTTTTCTTGATTGGTAATGATGAGCTAGTTTTTTTTCTTAGGTACTCTTGAAGGTACTCGCATTTTTAGTTGTTCAATTTTGTTTTCGTGAAGATAGATGGTTTTGATTATGTGTTCTGTAATATCTACTAGGGTTATCACGTCTTCAGTTGTTGGTGAGTATGACCTATGAATGCTCGCATGGCCTGCTTCAATAACTGCCTCAAGATGGTTTCGTTGATATTTTGAGATGTAGCCGAGTTTCTCGAATTCGGCGATATTGTTTTTAAATGATCCCTTGTCACCAATTTTATCGATCATCACCTTTTCGATTAGTGACCGTACACCCATTGCCGCTAGATTAGGTAAGTCGTTTTGTAGGGCTATGTATATTTCATTTATGAGCGTTTTTACGAAATGGTCAAAAAGCCAAATCTGATTGATCCAGTTTGGTTTTGGCCGAAATATTTTGGGCGGGAAATAGTTGATTGTTTCTTCCGGCCTTTCGCCTTGATAGACAAAAAGGATACGTGTCGTAATTTGATGTTGTCGCACCCCATACATTTGAGTGTTTCGTATGTGTCATCGCCTTTCATACCACATTCGTAGTCATCCCAATATGTTTTTTCTTGGTGGAGTATTTCGTGGTTTTTTTCCCCGTTACATATATTGCAGTGCGCTTTAATTGAATTCATTAGCGTAGGGTTTCTAGTGTTAAATATTTGTTATTTTTTAACTAAGTTCCACAGATAGTGGCATATGATCACTGATATGTAACCATTTATCAGAAGTGCCAACTTCCAATCTGCTCATTCTGAGTAAATCACTGGAAGCAAAAACGTAATCAATATGATAGGGCTTATTCGTGTTTCGATGAAGAAAAAAAGTTGGCGTGGTTTCTTCGCCTTGCGCTTCTTCGTGCTGGTGGTGATATAGGCTGTCTAAGCCGATTTCATTCAGTTCGGCTATGACATCCGAGTGATTCCACCATCTATCCGCTTTATCCCAGATTTTGTTGCTATTAAAATCGCCGAGTATCAGCGTATTTTCATTTTTAAGTTCATTACGGTGAATCTGAAGATATTTCCAAAACTGGCCCATGTAGCCAAAGACTTCAGCCTCGCTGCCCTTAGTCCAGCAGCTTAGTATTGTTACCGCATCATTTAAAACAAAAGGAAGAAAAAGCTTCAAATCTTTTGTCGTCCAGTGGAGTGAGTTACTTTTGCTTTCTACTCCTGAAAGAGAAAATCGGCCATCCCAATCTAACGCTTTAACTGTATTTCCTTTCTTTGGAAATATACCAATGCCTTTGCTTTTTGATGAACCAATCCATAAATAATCACCGGCCCATGCAAGATAGGCTGCTTCTGTCGATTCCGCCGGATTTTCACATTCTTGAACTATAGCTACGTCGGCATCAAGATGATCAATTTCATGGAGCTTTTTTCTTAACGCGCCATTACAGTTCCATGTAACAATTTTCATGTTGTCTTTTGTGAATTATTAATTTGATCGGCAAGGTGTTGCATCTATTTTAAATCAACTAAATATTGGCGGTTTTTTTATGCCTAAAAATTCGGCAAGTGTTGCGGTTATTTTATCCTCAAACAAACAAAAAAAATTAGATGTAATGATGTTCTGTTCTTTTTAGTAAAAACAGAGCAACAAAGAAAAGAAGCAGTAACTTTTACAGTAACTTTAAAACATGATTTTTATTTATATTTAATTTTCAATACGTTGCAACACAATTAGAGACCGGCCCTCGTACCAAACATTGGTTCAGAGCCGTGCAAAGAACTACGAAAACCCGCAAGTCGCAAGGCTTCGCGGGTTTTTTATTGTCCGGTGAAGTGCAATAGAATCCGTTAACATCCAGCTCTTCCTGACGGTACATTTTTAACCGTCAAAAAAATACCGTCATGCCTCTCCTTAGATACCGCTCTAAAAAAGGACTTGAGACTGCGCACCGCGCACACAGTGGAATCAGCTCCGCTTTCTACGCAATAGCGCGGATTCACTGACAGAACCTCAAGACTTGGCACAACTACTACGCGACATATTCCACTATCAAGATGCTTTTGTGGCGCAATGCCCGCTCGGGTTATCCCCCTGCCCTTCCAGCGCCGGCGAAATCAGGCAAATGGAATGGAAAGACGTTGATTTAGACGCTAAAGAATGGCGTTACTTTGTTACTAAAACAGAGGTGCTGCACATCGTTCCCTTATCCACTCAGGCGACCACCATGTTGGAAGACATCAGGCCGCTAACCGGGAATGGTCGCTATGTATTCCCGTCAAGCCGTGGTGATGGCCGGTCCATGTCAAACGGCACCATCAGAACCGCACTTAAAACGCTAGACTATGACAGCGATGTAATGACCGCTCACGGATTCAGGACAACAGCATCAACTTTGCTTAATGAACAAGGATGGGGCGCGGATGCAATTGAGCGGCAACTTTGCCACATGCAGAGAGATACGCGTACAACCGGGCGCAGTATCTTGATGAACGCCGGCGCATGATGCAATCCTGGGCCGACTATCCGGAAGGCTTAAAGTCCGGTGGTTTGGTAGTTCCGTTTAGAAACGCCGGGTGACTCATTGAAGTAAAAAGCAAATCAATGCAACCTATTTTGGGCTAATCGACCCAAACCTGATACATATACGCCTAGAGTCGACCACAGACAGCCTTGATCTGAAATTTTTCCAAATAAACCTCAAAAGACCTATAATATCTATTCACTAATTTATTTATGAATTAATTCACTCAATGACACTGCACGCTGATCACATCCGTATGCAACTATCCGGAGGACCGATGTCGGCGGCGCAATTGCGCGGAAAGCTAAGTATTAGTCAGCCGACAATGTCTCGTGCATTGGCTGAGCTTGGTGGTGAAATAGTACGGTTTGGAGCTGCGCGATCCATTCACTACACACTACGCGATAACACTCGCAGATTACCGGACATCCCGATCTATCGGGTTAATGCAGAAGGTTCTATTCGGCAATTGGGAACGCTTATTCCAGTTCGGCCGGATGGGTTTATCATGCGGCAAGAGGATGGTACGACCCTTCACAGCGACGGACTTCCGTGGTGGTTGTTCGACATGCGCCCACAAGGATATTTGGGGAGGGCGTATATTGCTCGGCATGGTGCTGAACTGGGACTACCGGATCGGCTTAAAGATTGGACAGATACCCACGCTTTGTGGGCGCTGCTGATGCATGGGCATGACATAGTCGGAAATATACTACTAGGCGAAAATGCAAGGGATCGTTTTCTCGCTACCCCTATGCCTGAACCGATTTCGTTGAGTCGGAAGACTGAGGAATATGCCCGATTGGCGCTTGAAGCGGCTCGCGGTGAGACACCGGGATCATCGGCCGGTGGCGAACAACCAAAATTTACCGCTTATGCCACGACACCGGATGGGGAGCGTCATGTTATTGTGAAATTTAGCGAACTGGAAGATGGCCCAGTAAGCGAGCGCTGGCGTGATCTGCTGCTGGCCGAAAATCTTGCGCTTGAGACATTGCGCGAAGGCGGCATTCCTGCTGCTAAAACGCAAATAATAGACCACGGTGGTCAGCGCTTTCTTGAGGTCGAGCGTTTTGATCGTATCGGCAGCCTTGGACGGCGTGCGTTACATTCTTTGTCCGCGCTTGATGCTGAGTTTGCAGGGTTAGGGACAGGCGGGTGGCCGGTTATTACTCGCATCCTTGCCGATGATCGTCAAATTCATCAGGAAGCAGCGGACAGCGCTAATATTCTATGGGCATTTGGTACGCTAATCGGCAATTCGGATATGCACAACGGAAACTTATCATTTATACCCGAACAGGGTCGACCCTATAGCATTGCACCCGCTTATGATATGACCCCAATGGCTTTCGCTCCCCGCAGTGGTGGAGGGCTTCCTGATACCTTATCCGAAGCGACGATTCTCGGCAGTGTATCTAACGAAACTTGGCGTCACGCAGAAGCTTTGGCGCGTACGTTCTTAGGTCGGATCATGGCGGCAAGTGGATTTAGCCACAGATTTGAACCCTGTATAGCCGCCCTGAAACACCACATAGAGACAGCCGGCGCTAAAATCGAACGACTGGAATGACACCGTTGCTGAAGCGGCTTGACTAGCGGACTTTTAAAACACGCTCTCTAGTGGAAAGTTTTCAACGCCGTTTGCCAAGTCAGTTTCACCGTCCATTTTAAAGTGCGCAACCGTGATCGTCAGGTGTTGTGTCTGCTCTTCGAGCGAGTCTGTTGCGGCAGCCGCTTGTTTTACTAAGGCGGCATTTTTCTGGGTTACTTCGTCCATCTGACCAAGAGACAGATTAACTTGTTCAATACCGGAAGTTTGCTTTACGGAAGCAGCGCTGATTTTGGACATGATGGCGGTAACGCCATGAATAGAGTTAGCAATATCCTCTATGGTTCTTCCGGTTTGGGTAACGAGTTGGCCGCCATCCTCAACTTTCTCAACCGATTCGCCAATCAAACTTTTAATTTCTGCGGCGGCAGACACAACGCGTTGCGCGAGGCTGCGCACTTCGCCAGCCACCACGGCAAAGCCTCGGCCCTGTTCTCCTGCCCGAGCCGCTTCTACTGCGGCATTAAGCGCGAGGATGTTGGTTTGGAAGGCAATACTGTCGATCACCGAAATAATTTCGACAACCTTGCGGGAAGACTCATTAATTCCTTCCATCATTTTTACAACCTGGCCAATTGCCATAACACCCTTGCCGGCGGTATCCGAAGCGCTAACGGCAAGCTCGCCGGCATGCTTGGCGTTAGCGCTATTTTGCTGCACAATTGAGATCAGCTCTTTCATGCTGGCGGAGGTTTGTTCCAAACTGGCAGCCTGTTCTTCAGTGCGCCGCGACAAAGATGTGTTGCCGGTTGCGATTTCTTTAGCCGCAGTGTGGATTGATTCGGCGACAATCTTGATTTGACCGATAATGTTATTCAAGTCATCCACCATAGTGTTAGCGTCCGCCTTAAGCTCCCCTAACGTCCCCGTATAGGGATTAGTAATTTTCACCCCCAGATCGCCATGTGACAGGACCTTAAATACGCGGGTCGCTTCATTAATAGCACACTCAGTGGTCTGCATAAGCTGGTTGATGGATTCACTCAACTCACGAAAAAAGCCTACTTTGCCTTTCATGACGATGCGTTTACTGAAATCCCCCATAACAGCAGCAACCAAAATAATAGCCACTTCTTCCTCCACCAAAACCTCGGCAGTGCGATCCAACCACTCGGCTACCGAACCTATATTCTTGCCTTCCGTAGTGATCACAGGAGTAACAACGACCTCCATAGAGGAACCCGCCATGCTAACATCGACAGTGGTAGAACCGGTAGCGGAGTCGGAATGTAGCAACTGGTGTTTAAAGATCTTGTGAAAGCTATCAAGATTGGTGCCCACCAGATTGACAACGGAGAAATTCGGCAACTGCTCACGGATGTAGTCTTCCGCTTTGCCAAACATGTTGACCACCGATTTATTGACGTAAACAATGTTGCGGTCGTTGTCCGCAAGAATCACGCCGGTGCTAACGTTATCCAGCGCTACCTTAATATGCAAATTCTCATCGGCAATGCGTTTAGCTTCCGCTACATCAAAGCCCAGCTTGATTTGCATTGCCTTAAGAGCCGCCATCACCTTGCTAATTTCATCCCTGCCTCTGATGTCGATAAGGGTATTGTAATTTCCTTGGGCGATTTGACCAAAATGGTTGATGGTGTCTTTAAGCCGACGCACAATGGAGTTCAAAAGGGAGAAACTTAACCACAGGACCAATAAGATGCCTGAAACGATCAAGACGCCGGCGATCTCTCGAGTGCTGTAGTAGCGTAACACGCTTGCATCTAACTCCTCGCTGGTATCATCAACCTGTGCTTGCAACAATTTCTGAATATCTTCCGCGACCGGTTCGTAAAGAAGATTAACCTTGCCATTGACAAGCTTAGCGGCAAGCGCGGCATCATTGCTGCGCAATGCGGAAATAACGGGTTGCACACCCTCTATTAAATAGCGTTCTCTGTCGCTGACCAGCTTGTTAACTATAGTCCTTTCATCCGGGCTCAACGAAGTTTCAAAATACGCAGCCAAGGCCTTGCTAATAATTGCAGTATTTTGTTCCACTTCTGCAATATTTTTCTGTATCAACGCAGAATCAAGGCTTAATAAACAGGCGCTAAGACGCACTTGATTAACCAGCATCAATTTCTGAATTAGAGACGTCTGGTTCAAGGAAAGAACGTGATGCTTATAAACAGTGCGTAACCCCTCACTATCCTTGCTCATGCCAAAGAGTCCCATTCCGCCGATAACCATCAACAGCGTAAACACCGCGACGATGATCATCCATATGCGGACTTTGACACTAATGTTTTCTATGGGCGGTAATCGTCCTGACAATGTTTTTTTGACGATTTTTCCGTCCTTGATTTTTAAATTGCCGGCTTTACCTTCTCGAAATTTTTGGTAAGCATCGACAACCTCTGCAATTTGTTCTCGCTTGGGTTTGTTACGTACCGATATATAGCCAACCTGCTCGTTGTTTTCATAGATGGGAGCAACATTGGCCCACACCCAGAAAAAATCGCCATTTTTACAGCGGTCTTTGATCAGTGCGCTCCGTGGATAGCCCTTTTTCATAGAACGCCACAAATCCTGGAAAACTTCTGTCGGCATGTCCGGATGGCGCACTATATTGTGCGACGCGCCAATCAGCTCTTCCTTGGTAAATCCGCTGATTCGGATAAAATCGTCACTAGCATAGGTAATCTTCCCATTTAAGTCGGTTTTGGTGACAATGGAATCAGTATCCGTGAGGACATATTCAACATTGGTAATCGGCATGTTAATTTTCATGAGATATTCTTTTATTCAAAACTGGAAATAGATCCTGTGAAGTTGTAAGTTCTTTTGACACCGGACAAAGTAGTCAACCCGCGAAGACCGCACAATCAGGGCACTCGAGGACACATGACCGACGCAGATCAGGCCTCCTGCTAACGCCAAGCCATAGGAGGTTACCCTTCCATTCTCGCTAGTGAACATAACCGCTTTTTTAATCATGTATTAAATCTTAGCTTGATGAAGTCAATAGAGCTTGAAACGTGGAGAATGAGGCAGCTATAGCTAGCCGCAAAGAGGCCGTGTGGTATGGACTGGTATCCAACGGTTATCAAGGAGAACAGTTTTCAGAAGCGCCTTCGATTGATGGACGTTAGTCATACTGACGTCGACGAGTAATAGGCGTGAAACACTGGAATCAATCAAGGAGTGACGATATTGACCGGAAAAGAAAATTGCAATCTGTTTGAACACGCGCGTCCCCTGCTCTTTAGACATTCTTCGTCGATTCCCGCTTATCAAAGTAAGCCATCGCGGGCTGTTTATAAGCGTATTCTAAGCCTCAAAAATTCGGTACCGGGGTCAGGGGCGAACCGAAACAACTTATGATTTATATCCTATATTCCCCCTAAAATCAAAAGGAATTATCTTGAAACCCTTACTTCTTAGCATGATCAGCGAGCGCTTTGGATGAGTACACAGATTGCCCTACAGTATAACGATGGTCAATGCTCCAGATCCTGTCGCAAGGCTTGCTTCAATTCATCTTTGGCATTTGTGTAAATCTCAAACTGCTCGGCTGTCAGCGCGCTACGCAAAGTATCGTCTTTCTGTTCCAAAATGGCTTTGATGTCACGCATTTTAAAGAAACCGATGCTTGAGCCTTTTAATACGGGTTCAACTTTTTCCGCGTATTCCTGATTGATTTCCTGAACCTTGGCAACCTCATCCTCAGAAAGATTGAGCTTTGTTTTCATGAAGCGGGTTTGCGATGCCGCTCTTTCTGTCGGCGTGGAGTTGAGCAGGTAGGCCATATCGTCGGCATGTGCAATGGGAATGGACAGCGACAAACATAATGCAATTGTGTGTTTTAAGGTGCGCATCGTGTCTCCGGGGTAGTTAATATTTATTCTGTCATTGCCAGGTTCCAGCACTCATCGTTATACACGTAGTATTTCCGGGCTGTCGTCATTCCGACAGTCTCTTATCTAGCGTTAGCGAGAAACATCCCGATATGCAGACCTTCCAGGTTTTTAAAACCTGGAAGGTCTGACTTATAAGATTTTGTTTCGCCGGCCTTATTCCGTCCACGATATTATCAGTTTAGACGGTTAAACCGCTCATGGTTTCGACAAAGGCCGAAGTGCTCACAACGACGGCTTAACCCCCGATTAAGTTGATAGCAGAAACCTTTACGCCGCCCGCCAGACATAAGTCGCCACGGCGCTTGGCGGCAGGGTGGCTAGTGCATTTTTCCCTTGAAATCGGATAGTAAAGGATAATGATTCAGTGCCGTCATTAAGTACAAGCAGAACGATGTCGCCTGCGGGCGTCAAAAAGGCCACATTAGACAAAAACGCTTGTTGGCCGGAATAAATCCTCACCGAACCGGGCCGAACGCATTTCGCAGCATGGCCGATCACATAATAAGCGGCGTTGCGGACCAGCTCTGCCCCGATGGTCAAAGCGCCTACGCAACGAGCCTCGCCTCCGGGCGTATGGGGGCAGCAAAACGGGTCGGAGGCCAGGTTCCATTCGAGCACGGTTTGGCTCCAATTGCGTATCGAACCGATCAGCACGTTTTTCACATGCCAGATTAAATCCCCGCCGAACTGCCCGTCCGATCCCACCCACTGCTCGGTGAAATACAGTTTCATTTCAGGGTAAAGCCGATGCACTTCGGAAAGCGTGGAAATGTCGCCCCCGTACAGGTGCCAAGCCGAGCCAGTCAGATAACGGCGCGCTTTTGCATCGGCGAAAACTTCCAACGGATACTCCGGGACATCGCAATTGTGGTCCCAACAAAACAGCTCCACACCGGCCAGCCCGGCTGCCGACAAAGCCGGTCCCAGATGATTTTTGATAAACTCGGCCTGCTCGCCCGCCGCCATGATCATGCTGGGTTCGTTTTTGAGGTTCAAGGGTTCGTTCTGCGGGGTGATGGCATGGACGATAATGCCTCGATCCCGCATGGCTTGCAGATATTTGGTCAGGTAAGCGGCGTAAGCAGTGTAGCAATCCGGCCTCAGTTTACCGCCGACGAAGCTCCGGTTGGTCTTCATCCAGGTTGGCGCCGACCACGCCGTAGCCATGATCCTGATCTCCGGATTAATAGCCAAAATTTCCTGCAACAGGGGGATGACTTCAAGGTCGCCGGCTTCGATGTCGAAATGGACAAGCTCGGGGTCCGATTGTCCATCCGGCCTGTCGTTATAGGTAAAGCAGCGCTCGCTCAGATCCGACGCGCCGATGCTCAGACGCAGAAAACTGACGCCGATGCCGTCGCCGTCGGGCAAGAACAATTCCCGCAACAATGCGCTACGGTCGGGAGCCTGCAAGCGACTGATCAGCATCGCGCTGCCCCCGGTCAAGGAAAATCCGAATCCCTCGATGACCTGATACTTCCGTTCGCTATCCACCGCTATTACCGGGAAATCACTGGCATTGTCGGCAAAGCGAAGATCATCCGCCTGTCGTTGCAGCAACAAGGTTTGGTCGGCACTGGTCAGCCATACCGCCAAAGAACAAGGATGTGGAATGGAATCATAAGGATTGCTTTGTTCAGACATGGAAGTCCCTTTGGCGAAACGACTTTACATTATAGATTATGAGACCGGAGGGCTTGGAACCGTTTTAGGGAGAGAGAATCTACAAACATACCGATTTAATTGTAGGACGGATAAGCGCACCCTACGTCTTGCATCAATAAACGGTATTTTTGTAATTTCTTCATCCCTTACTTCGGAGCAGTACCGCCTGTTATCGAGTGATTCGATCCGAAGGCCTTTATGCCGCAACCACGTTAACAATGCGCACGACCCACTATCGATCAACGCGCCCCGTTCTCAAAAACCACTACAGCCCGGCTATTGACCGAATAAAAAGCTTCGCGCACCGGTTTTTGCTGTTTCGGAAGCGCAATATCCTGCGGTGAATGCAGCGAAGTGTCCACGGCCAGATGCCATGTTCGACCGGCAATAATCGGCAATTCAATGCGAAGCTGTTGGTCGGACATGTTCATTGCAACATGCAAGTCGGGTTCGTCGGCTTCAATGCCCGCCAGGGTAAAAGCCAACACCTTCGCTTCATGATCGTCCCATAGCGGCTTGTCGATTTCAGTGCCGTGCCATTGAATTTCGGCTATACCCCGGCCATTGACAGGTTTTCCGGTCAAAAAACGCCGCCGCATAATAGCCGGATGCCGTTTGCGCAACGCGATCATCAGTTGGACAAAACGCAGCATATCGGCATTTTGCTCGGTCATGCTCCAGTCTATCCAGGACAATTCGTTATCCTGGCAGTAGCAGTTATTATTGCCGTGCTGGCTGTTTAATAACTCGTCGCCCGCCAATAACATGGGCACTCCCTGACTCAGCAACAACATGGCGAAAACATTTTTCACTTGTTTTCTGCGCAAGGCCAAAATGCCTGAATCGTCGGTGTCCCCTTCAATGCCGCAATTAAAACTTAAATTATTATTGCAGCCGTCCTGATTATATTCACCGTTGGCACTGTTATGCTTCTCGTTGTAGCTAAACAAATCGTACAGGGTAAAACCGTCGTGACAGGTGACGAAGTTGATGCTGTTAATCGGCAGCCGGCCTTTGTGCTCGTACAGGTCGTTACTGCCGCACAGCCGGGTTGCCAGCTCGTTGACCAACCCTTTATCGCCGCGCACAAAACGCCGGATGACATCCCGGTACCTGCCGTTCCATTCGGCCCAGCGGTAACCGGGAAAACTGCCGACCTGATACAGTCCCGCGGCGTCCCAGGCCTCGGCAATCAACTTGGTTTTGGCCAGCTGCTCCGAAAGCTCGATGCCCCAAAGCAAAGGCGGGTCTTGCAGCACCTCGCCGCCCTCCCCTCGCGCCAAGGCGCTGGCCAAGTCGAAACGAAAGCCGTCGACATGCATTTCCCTGACCCAGTATTCCAGGCAGCTGATAATAAAGTTGGCCACCAGCGGATGATTGGCGTTTACGGTATTGCCGCAGCCGGTATAGTCGTGAAGAATGC